>Ga0163144_10000306_pt1 | contig 112945 bp, 115 predicted proteins | sample OliLak19BULKMAT1_FD_123175 | JGI IMG/M metagenome (GOLD analysis project Ga0163144, IMG submission 123175) | Freshwater microbial mat bacterial communities from Lake Vanda, McMurdo Dry Valleys, Antarctica - Oligotrophic Lake LV.19.BULKMAT1 | ecosystem: Environmental > Aquatic > Freshwater >...
GAGGTTCAAGCCACCACGCGCGCGGAGCGTGCGACATCATTTGTTTTGGAAATAGGTGCGAGCTTGGTACAATAGAGACACACAAAGCATAAAGGTACTCGCTAGCGAGTACCTTTATGCTTTGTGTGGGCAGGGAGGGATTCGAACCCCCGAAGGCCGAAGCCGCCTGATTTACAGTCAGGTGTAATAGACCACTCTACCACCTACCCATTTCAATTCTTTCCTTGGAGCCATCTGTCGGGCTCGAACCGACGACCCACGGTTTACAAAACCGTTGCTCTACCAACTGAGCTAAGATGGCTTTTTGAACATTTCGAGCTTCTCACTATTCTCCGCTCCTGGTCAAGAGCTTTTCCAAACGGCGAATCTTGATCTTGACGAGGCGATGAACCGGAGAAAGCTTGAGTACCTGGCGATAACACTCTTTGGCATCTTTGATATTCCCAGTGTCAAGATAATGATCACCGAGCTCCTCATAAGCAGTGAAATCTTTGGGGTCCTTGGCGATACGAGCGATCAACTGCTCCTCACGAACACTGACAGAGGCGCGCTTCTTCTCCTCTGGCTGAGTAAGCACTTCACTTACCGTAGGACGTGGTGCAAATTCTTTTTTTTCTTTTTCGAGGACAGCTCCCTTCTTCGTGTCACCCTCTCTTTTCATATCCCCTCTCTCCCTTCGGGCAATAGAAGCTTCAAGAACATCATACGTCTGAGGATTACTCGCCTCTCGAGAGACCTCTTCTTGTTTTACCGGAAGCCCTTCTGCCTCAAGAGAATGTGAAGGACGCAGATCAGCCGTTCCTCTCCTCATTTTCTTAAGCGACTGAGTCAGTTCATGTAAGCTATTGTGGGCTCGCAGGAGTCCAACCTTGAAACGCTGAGCAAACTTTTCAAGGAATCTCAAAAAGGATTCACGGAGAGTAGAGATTGCTTGCGGTGCCGCTTTTTCACTTTCCAGTACCTTTTGAGCGATTGCCGGATCGGACTGGCGGCGGAGTAAATACCAAACCAGAAAAAACAGGCTGAGGACAATGACAATCGGTGGGACAACAAGATACCACATGGCTCTCTTGGTAGTAAATAAAAGTGTAAGAACCCCGCCCTGATCAAGGGGGCTATATTTCGAAACGGACAAATCCACCTACCTGAATATTCTCACCCATCTTGTGCACGTGTTCTGCTAAGAGTTCTCCTACCGTTTTCGAAGGATCTTTCACAAAAGCTTGAGTGAGAAGCGCGCTGTCATGACGAAATTTCGCTTCCTTACCGGCAAGAATCTTCTCGGCAAGCTCGGCCGACTTTCCTTCTGTCTGTAATTGCTCCTCCCAGATACCACGCTCACGGAGTACGCTTTCCGCTGGAACATCTTCAGGTTTTATATAGAGTGGCGCAGAGGCTACTACGTGCATAGCAATGTCACGAGCGAACTGCTGAAACTCTTCATTGCGAGCGACAAAGTCTGTCTCGCAGAAAATCTTAACGAGTGATCCAATCGCGCCATTGGAGTGGACATACGAGACGACGATACCCTCATGAGTCTCGCGCTCACCTTTTTTCATAGCTTTGTCCTGACCACGTTTGCGAAGAATTTCAATCGCTTTTTCTTGATCAAACGAAGCTTCATCCAAGGCCTTTTTTACATCTACGATACCAGCACCAGTCTTCTCACGGAGTGCTTTAATTTGTTCCATTTGACTCATACGGTGTCATTTTAGAGTGTCATCGTCGCTCGGAAGCAACGTGATCGCATGTTTAGTGTTGACTTGTATCTCCAAAAGAACTTTAGGCTGCGGGCTCTTTCGCTACGCCAACAGTTTCTTTCGGGGCATTTTTGGCTAGAAGCACAACTTTCCCTATGGCAGCAAACAGAAGACGAAGAGAGGAAAGTGCATCGTCGTTAGCAGGAATCGGGTAGTCGACGAGTGAAGGGTCGGTGTTGGTGTCAACGATACCAACGACAGGCACTCCCATCTTGCTCGCTTCGTGAAGTACGAGTCCCGCTTCCTTGGTATCGGCAATGACAATTGCTCCCGGTAACTCCTCCATACCCTTGATACCACCAACCTTTTTCTCGAGACGTGTCACCTCTTCCATTTTTTTCGCCTGCTCAAATTTGGTGTACTTCTTAAACTCGCCAGAGGCAAATTTTGCTTCGAGATCTTGGAGATGTCGAGCCCGGCTGCGAATGCAGGTAAAGTTGGTGAGGGTACCACCGAGCCAACGGTCAATCATGTAATACTGTCCGACGTGCTCCGCGAGCCCGCGCACCGTCTCATGAGTCTGCTTTGTCATGCCAACAAAGAGCACTGGTTTGCCGCTTTTCACGACTCCAGCAAGAAAGCTCAAGGCTGTCTCAAGCTTGTGGGAGGTCTTTTCAAGATTCAATATATTAATATTCTTCCGTGTCGTATAGATATACTCATCCATCTTAGGATGACGTCTTGACTTTAAGTGTCCAAAATGGACGCCGGCTTTCAATAATCCTTCGAGACTTGTATCAATTTTAGCGAAATCTAAATCAGAGAAGTAATTCTCTCTCTTCTCCACCTTACCCTCAGATATGACTTTCTCGAGTTCTTCAGTGCCTGCAATCATACTCTTTTTTCCTTAGTTTGATAAATTATGCTCCGAAGAGCCACCTACTTTCTCCTTGTGCTAAAGCCTCATGAGTCTTAAAGTGAAGACCAGGAAGAGACTGATAAAAAAAGTATGTTTGATTTTTTTGAGAGGAATGAAAGTGGGTACGCTCTAGACCCATACTCTTTCCTAACAGTGAAATACAGAAAGTATACTAGCAAAAATGTTGATTTTTTGCAAGAGAGGGCCTTTTACTTGCCAATTTAAAGGAATCCTGTTAGACTCCTAACTACGTTATTAAGCTCCCTTTGAAAAAAGGTCCCTCTATGAAATCAACCATCCACCCAACGTACTTCGCAGAAGCTACCATCACCTGTGCTTGTGGTGCCATTTTGACGACCGGTTCGACTGTTGAGACGATGCACACTGAAATTTGTGCACTTTGCCACCCTCTCTATACAGGCAAGAAAAAAACTATCGATACTACTGGTCGCGTAGACCGCTTCAAGAAGATGGCCGAAAAATCTCAGGCTAAGCAACAAATCGCCCATACGAAAGCCCCCAGAGTAAAAAAAGAAGAAGGCACTCCCAAAAAAGTCGAGGGTCCTGCTTCATAGAGGCACACCTCATTCATGTGTTTTCTTTTTGAGAGCTTCCGAGCCAATTTGACTCTTCATCACTGAAGACACATGCGTCCCGTTTTATCGGGATTTTGTGTTATATTGAAAGAAAGTATGAATCATCTCCTTGTAGAAATCGAACGTGAGTTTGAGCTCGTCAATACCGAACTCAGTTCACCTGATATCGTCCATGACCAAAAACGAATGGTTGTTTTGAGTCGGCGCAAAACCGAACTCGATCACCTCATCGGACGTATTGGACGTTTTCGTGCGATCGAAAAAACCATGGCAGACAACGCTGAGCTCACTCAAGAGATCGATACTGACCAAGAGCTCAAAGCGCTCGCTATGGAAGAAAACATCGCTCTCGTGGAAGAAAAAACCGCCCTGGAAAATGAGCTCACGAAACTCCTTCTCCCAAAAGATAAGCACGATGACAAAGATATCATCGTCGAAATTCGTGGTGGTGCTGGCGGTGACGAATCCTCTCTTTTTGCTGCCGAGTTATTCCGTATGTATGCTCACTATGCCGAAAAACAGGGTTGGCGACTTGAAATGCTCCATTCCAACCAGACGGAGGTGGGCGGATTCAAAGAAGCGGTCTTAGAAATCAATCGCAGCGGGAGCGCTGTGTCAGTCTACCAGAAGATGAAGTATGAATCTGGAGTCCATCGGGTGCAGCGAGTGCCCGAAACAGAAAAAGCTGGGAGGGTCCATACTTCAACTGCCACTGTTGCTGTTTTGCCCCAAGCAGAAGATGTAGAAATTACTATCAATCCAACCGATCTGCGCATCGATACTTTCTGCTCTTCTGGTCCAGGCGGCCAATCGGTCAACACTACCTATAGTGCAGTCCGAATCACGCACATGCCGAGTGGTCTTGTCGTTTCCTGCCAAGACGAGAAATCTCAGATCAAAAACAAGGATAAGGCCATGAAAGTGCTGCGTTCCCGCCTTTTTCAACTGGAAGAGGATCGCCAAGCCAAAGAACTCGGCGACGCCAGAAAAAGTCAGATTGGTACCGGTGACCGTAGCGAGAAGATACGCACGTACAATTACCCGCAGGACCGTATCACTGACCACCGAATCAAGGCATCCTGGAGCAATATTCCCGCTATCTTAAACGGTGGGCTCGACCCTATCTTAGATGCCCTAGAGGCCGAAGACATCCGGCGTAAGCTCGAACAACAATCATAACACTCAGGACACGTTGCTCTTTCCCGTACCATTGTCTCTGTTTTTCTCCGTAGCTATGACTGTCGGAACACTCCAAAAAGAACTCCTCTCTTCCCTCGCCCCCGAGGACTTCTTTCTTTTGCTCTCACAGGCAACAAACAGAGAGAAAATTTTTCTGTTGGCACACCCAGAGTACAGTTTAACTGAAAGCGAGCGGGCACTCGCCTTCACGTACTGTAAACGCCGAGCGAACCATGAACCGGTTGCCTACATAGTGGGCCACAAAGAATTCTATGGGCGAGACTTTGTGGTGACTAGTGACACCCTTATCCCCCGTCCAGAAACCGAGCTTCTGGTTGAACAGACACTCAAAAGCATAACGGGGCATCTGGAGAAGAAAAGCAGCCTCGACATCTTCGACATCGGCACGGGGAGCGGTAATATTATTATCACTCTTATCAAAGAATCTCATCTCACCGGTAGAAAACTGTCAGCTCTTCGTTTTTTTGGATTAGATATCTCTTCCGCGGCTCTCCGCGTCGCTCATAAAAATGCCAAAAAACAAATCGCGGCGGGTGTGACATTTCTCGAAAGCGATCTTTTGCAAAATGCTCCTCTCCCTCAAAAAAAAGATCGTCACCTCGTTCTCACTGCCAATCTCCCCTACCTCTCAAATAATATATATAGAGAAAGTGCAAGCGATGTACGAGACTACGAACCAAAGAGTGCTCTCATAAGCGAAGAAGCTGGGCTCAGTCATTATATACGACTCTTGCAGGAGATAACTCTCTTATCTCCTCACTATCACACGACGACTTTCTTCTTTGAAATAAGCCCAGAACAATCTAAAACGCTCATCTCAATGATTGAGCAGGTACTCCCCCAGGCGACCCTTACTCTTTACCAGGACTTGAGTGGAAAAGACAGGCTTATCCAAGCCACTCTTTAACAACATGCTCTCGTAAGCCTCTCGCAAAAACAAAAAATCCCGATATTACGGGATTTTTTGTTTTTGTTTTATCAAAAAGACTGGGAGCACAATTATTTGCGCTTGGCGGTCTTCTTGGCGGTCTTCTTCTTGGTAACTTTCTTGGCGGTCTTCTTTTTTGCCACCTTCTTCTTTGCTACCTTCTTTGTTGCTTTTTTCTTAGCTGCCATAATAATTCACCTCCTTCTCTACCTGAACTTTTTTTGTGACGCTCGTTCACGTTTCAAAAAAAGTGTAAGGATTTTTATTTTTTATTTTTCACGACACAATATTTTTTGCGCGTGATACAGAAAATATTTCTGCATACATGTAGTATACTCCTTTTTTAAAAAATGCAAAGAGAGAAATAAATACTGTCAAGAGTACGCTCCTTAAAAAAATAATATCAAAGTAAAAAATTAAATCGTATCCACTCGTTCACGTTGCAAAAAAAATTATTTGTAATGGCCTAGGATCTGCACGCGCACACATCATTGGTCGTGTGAAACACTGATACATTTCTGTGACGCATCATATATCACTCTTTCTCTCCTTCTTTTTCCTTAAGATTATCGCGGTGAAAAGCAACGTTTTTGTCTAGTTGACAGGCATTTTTTGACGCTTTAGTATAAGAGGAAGGAGGTCGATAGACTCCGGAGTGCCTACGGGCATTCTCCGTCAAAGGCTTCAACGCAAGCAGAACTTTAAAAAATCCGTAATCTAGGAAGAGAGGTGAACACTATGGAACATCAAGATCCGATGTTTGAAGAAGAAACGACCGCAAACCAGGTAAAGCTCTGGATTCAGGAAAATCTCCGCATTCTCGTAAGCGTCTTCATCGTTGCAGCTATTGCACTAGGAATCTACTCTTACTCAGAACGTACGGAACCGACTATCGCTCTAAGCGACGAAGAAATGCTCCTCGATGCCAATGGTGAAGAAGAATTTACCACAAGTGATGAAACCGAAAGCACCCCTGTGGTGACCAACGGTATGAAGACAAAGGAGGTTGCCCCCGTCAGCACCGAGCTTAGCCGTGAGACCGAAGCGTCGTTTGTCGAACAAGCAGAGGCTGGTGACGGCACCACGCACCTAGCGAGACGAGCACTCGCTCACTACCTCGAGAAGAATACCGACTCCTCCCTAACCGGAGAACACAAGGTATACATCGAGGATTATCTCCGTAAGAATATTTCAGGCCATGACGTCGTAACGCCTACGACTTCGATTGAATTTTCTAAGGACCTGATTCGTCAAGCTATTGATCAGTCAAAAAGCCTGAACACTGCCCAACTTGAAAACCTGAAGAAGTATTCCGCCCGTGTCAGCGCATACCGCTAGACCGTTATCGACACTTATCCTGTTCTTTCTCTAGAGAAACCAATAAAACCCCGCAACGGCGGGGTTTTATGTTATCATGTTTCATTTCGCTCAAATCTACGGAGAAAATATTACCCGGTCAGAGAGCTGTACGCTATCAAGGGAGCCTGCATTAAACTCTAAAACCGTCGAGGCTTTGCTCGTGGGGTGAAATATCTCCCTCCTTTCCGGGGAGACGCGCCTCTCCAGGTGAACAATCCTCCCATCAAGAATCCAGGCGATGTCTATCGGGAAACGCATATCTTTCATCCAAAAAGAATACACTCCTGCCTCATCGAAAACAAAAATCATGGCGCAGGTCTCGCAGAGTGAGTCGCGCTTACCAAGCCCAAGCGCCAGCTTTTCAACGGTATCTGCTCGGTCGAGGCTATAAACCTTCCCCCCCACGGTCACTGACCAGATATCCTCACCTAAAGAAAGGAGCCTCCTCATCTGTTCGCTTTTGACAATCAGAAAAGTTGCAATACAAAGAGCGATGAAGAGTACAACAAGAAACAGTATCATCTTTTTATCCAATGAAAACATACTAATGTGTCTGCTTTCTTTTATAAAGGAGGCTAGCGATTGTTACTAGGAAGAGAAAAAGAAAGATAAAAACAAGAAGCATTACCAGGAATTTCTCCAAGGCTTCAGTCTTGATAGAAAGGTATCCGACAAGCGCAGTAAAAAGAAAGAAGAACCAGGCAATAGCCCCTTCTGACCAACCTAGTTCTCGGAGCTTATAGTGGAGATGTCTTTTATCTGAGCGAAAGATAGACTGCTTGAAATAGAGGCGTTCACCCATTACAAAGAGAGCATCCATCACAGGGAGGGCAAGTACTAAAAGCGCAGTCGCGATTTTGGTGCCAGCGATAACCGCAAGTGCCGCTATGGCTGTACCCAGAAAGAGCGACCCCGAAGTACCCGCCAAGAGTTTTGCCGGGTGCATATTGAATAAAAGAAAACCAAGAACGCTTCCCGCCCCAATAACGGCGAGGATCGCCACAGGGGGCTGATTGACTTCAGGCTTAAGACTGAGAAAAAATATCACCACAAACGTAATGAAGGAGATACTCCCGAGTAGGCCGTCCAGGCCGTCGAGCCAATTAACGGCATTGATGACCAATATGAGCCACAAAAGGAGAAGCATAAAACCAAAAAAGATAGAGAAAATCCCCTGTTCCGAAAAAATAAATGTTTCCCCGAAGGGATTTCGTAGAGTGGTGATGCGCATCCCAAAAACAAAGAGGATGACTGCTAACACCACCTGAAGAAACGCTTGGGCCTTGGCACTCAGTTCACGAAAATCATCCCAGAGGCCGAAAATGCACGCGCATACGAGAGCGACTCCGAGACCGATTATTTCCCGACTGAGTACTAAGTGCGAGTCCAGGAGCATGGTACCAACAAATGCAATCATCATAGTGACGCCACCAAGACGAGGGAGTGATGCTTTGCCAAGATGACGCGCACCACTTCGCCAGAGTCGACGCCTCAAGAAAGGGATACAAAGCAAGATCACGGATAAGCCGGCTCCAAGAGCGAGGGCGCTCATAAACGGCAATAAGAAGAGGTCGCTTAACATAGTTGTATAAAAAATATTCTGCGACCACTCTTACTCAGTAGTTGATAAAAGCGATACTTACTGTTGCCACGAGTAACCCACAAGAGAGTACGCTGGAAGAAAACAAGAGAAGATAGCTCGCAATCCGCTCAGTCTCATTATAGAGACGTCGAGCCAAGAGGGCATGCATGAGTACAAAAAAGAGACCAAGGAGCGGTAAAACATAGGCCTGCCACCAGAGACCGAGGAGGTCGACCCCAAAATACACATTATAGTGAAGCACGAGAATCGCATCGCTCGGGTGCACAAAATAAGCAAGTAAGCCAAGAGAGATTAGCACTGGAAGCACCCCCAGAATAAGCAGAATTTGAGCTAACATACTCTCAAAAAAAGGTGTCCCCGTATCTGCGCGGGCTAGCCCATCCTCCCAGGCACTATTCATGATCGGTTTCATACCTCTTCTTTTTGGTTTGGAGAAATGTTAGCAGAAAGGAGCCCTCCTTCACCATCGGTACCTTTTGTACTTATAAGAGAGCTCTCTTCATGGCTACTCCCAAGCTTCGCATGCTCAAGCTGGTCCCCAACCTTCCCAAGATATTTTTCTGCGTCTTCAAATTTTTTCCGCGCATTTCCAATATGGCTACCCAAAACATCAAACTCCTTTTCAAAACGCTCATAAGATCGCCCAAGTTTCTCCAGCTGGCCCATGATTTCTTTAGCTCGCTTTTCTATCTGGAGACCCTGAAGACCAAAAAGAATCGTACGCATATACGCATAGAACGAATTGGGCGAAACCGGCATGACCCGACGCTTAGTCAGATAATCAAGCAACCCCTGTTCGTCATCATCTTTGATGATAATTTCATAATAAACATTCTCGGCCGGTATGTACATGAGGGCAAAATCAAGCGTTCCTTCTTCTGGAACGATGTACTTGGTCGAAATAGCGTCAACATGTTTTTTTACATCGGAATAAAATTGTCGCCTCGCGGCCTTTCGCTCCTCTTCACTGTGCGCCATCACTACCTTCTTAAAATTCTCTAAAGGAAACTTAGAATCGACACTCACCGAGCCACCTTTCATAAGGATAAGCGCATCTACCACCTCGCCACTTTTAAATCCATGTTGGAGAGAAAAATGCTCTTTCGGGAGCATCTGTGCTAAAAGGTCTTTGAGCATCAGTTCGCCAAATCCACCTCGGATCTTTGGAGCCTTGAGGATTTCTTGGAGCGATGCCACCTCTTTTCCAACTTCAAAGATTCGTTCACTCGAATGGCGCATATGCTCCAGACTCTTCTGGACATCAGCATACGAACGTGACGCCACGTCGAGCCGTTCGTCAAGGCGCTTACTCGTATCGTCAAGGCGCCTATCAAGAGTATTCTGGAAGCTCCCTAACTGTTGATTGAGCGTCTGTGTGATGGTGTAGAGGCGCTCATCGAGATGTTTTTCAAAGCCAAGCATCTGTATGCCGAGTCCGCTCGTTTCATCTTTCCTTTCAAGGAGACGATACCCAAAAAAGGCTAGCCCGAGAAAAAGACTAGCCAAAATAACAATCAGGGTAAGGGTAAGAGGTGACATAATATTTTATTTTAACCTTCTCGACGATCCGGACGAGCTATTTTTTGAGCCCAGCGATAAAACGCTTGAGCTCTGGCACTTTATTGGTCACTTCCTCATACGGAGCTTCGAGGAATTCGATGAAAAAACGATCGAGCATGTTGAGACGATAGTGGAGTTCTTCCATATTCATGAGAACAAAGCGGATTTCTTTACCAACTTCGGCCTCCAGGTGAGCAATGGCGTGCTTCAGCTTTGTACGATTAACGTTATTCACTACGAAAATCATGTCAACTTTACTCTTGGGGTAATTAAGAAAAAGACCACTGATCAAGATAAGCTTGACCTCACCGACTATTTTGAGCTTGCGAAAGATTTGTGACTGAGCATGAACATTGAGTTTTGAAACTAGACTTTTGAGCTCAGTATAGAAAGGAAATTCTTCATTTACCACAAAGTGGCGCTTCCCTTTCCGAGAACGCTCGGTCACTAGCTTCATTTTGACAAGACGACCGAGTTCACGCGAAGACTCACTCCGACTAATCATGGTTTTTTCTGATACTTCGGATGCAAGAAATTCAGCTCCAGGGTTAAGGAGAAAAAAACGGATCAGACGAGCTCGCGCCTTGGAGCCAAAAAGAGTATCGAAGAGAGCAAGAGACATAATTCAGAGAAAAGGAAATGCGGCTAAGTCACTCTAAGGCGGGTCAGAAATCTATCCCCTCGAGTATACGTGAAAGGCAAGAGAAAGTCAAAAAGGTGCTCCTCGGCGAAGCGCTAGCCCACTCCCAAGAAAAAAGCTCTCGAATAAGAGCTTTTTATGGTATACTACACCCTATTGGGGTCTCCAAAGATGTTTTTACGTTCTCATATTTCTCATAAAGAGACCCTTTCTAGGGTGCGTGCTATGCCCGAACACAAGCGTCAGAAGAAAACCGTCTCCACACCTTTATTGAAAGGTTCTATTACAGAGATTCTCGTTGCGAGTGGTCGCTCTTTTCAACCCTACATTCGCACTTTTAAATACACTGGAGAAAATATTGCCAAATCAAACTTGGGCACCTTGGTCGGTGTCTTTGAAATTGATGAGCAGAGTGAGGATTGCGCCTATATCGTCAATTTCTTGGCTTCAGTTGCCAAAAAAGAATATTTCAGCAATGGAAGGCGTGGCGCCGTCGAAAGTTTTGAAGCAGCGCTTCACAAAATTAATCTCGCTCTCTCGGAACTCGTAAAACACGGCAACGTCGCCTGGCTCGGAAAATTTCACGGCGCTCTCGGCGTCCTTGAAAAAAATAATTTTCATTTTTCTCTTACTGGCCAAGCAAGCATTCTTTTGCTTCGTAACGATACGCTTTCTGATATTGGTCAGGGTCTCGCCTCGCTTGAGTCACACCTTCACCCTATCAAGACTTTTATCGAAGTATCGAGTGGGCGCCTCGAGCTCTCAGATCGGGTTATTCTGGCCTCTCCTGAGCTCGTGGCTCTTTTTGGCGAAGACGAGCTCACCAAGAACATGCGCCGCATGGATCATGAGCATTTCATCCAGTTCCTCAAAACCGCCCTCATAAATGAGCTCGATATGTCCGGTGTGGTTCATATCGAAATGGCAGAGTCTTTCCCAGAACCTCTCACTACCCCTGCCAAAAAAACGACTCGGGGGCGGTCCTTAGAACGCATTCAAAACATCTTCAGCCAATCGGCTTTCACGAAGAACCCTGACCGCGTTCTCTCTGTCACTGATAGTCTCAAAGAGCGAGAACAGCTTCTCCAGGATGAAGAGTCCAAAGAATATACTGACCAAAAAACTGGTCATATCTATGTCTCTGGAGAAAACGACGAAGCACTTCCCGAGCGTCATCGTTTCGAACGCCTCTCTCTTCACTTCGAGAACAGTATCGATATCCTTCGCTCTTTCATGCTCCGTCAAGGAAAACATCTCCGCCGGAGCAAAAAGACACTCACTCACGTCGCTCTACGAGTCGCCGAAGAAGGACGCTTTGCCAGCAAAAAACTCGGGCGCGCTGTTCGAAGAAACGCGCGCAAGCTCACAGAGACCATACGGAACCGATTCGCTCAGACAGAGGAAGCAGGAGTCAATACAGGTAAAGGAAAAAAGTCTGCGCCCATTGAAAAGACAGTTGTTGTCACTGATATTCCGCTCCCTCTTCGTTCATCAGAAGAACAAAGAGGAGACGAAGTCCGTCTTGTCGCTCCCCTTGAACACAAAAAAGATACCTTCCAAGAAATAAGTATTCCGGCTGGGAAGACACCCGAAGTGTCACGGGCGGAAACGGTAACATCCGGGGAAGATCCTTCCGATACCCTCCCTCATTTTATTAAAGAAAAAGTAAGCTCCTTTTATCAGAAAACAGGAGAAAATCGTCTGCGCTCTACTCTCGCCAATGAACTCCTGGAACGAGCCATTCGTTTTTACGATAGCCTTGGTCCACAGGGCACTGCTTTTGTCGAGACAGTGTCTCGTCTGTTTCAAAAAGTAGGTAAGGTGGTCCGTAGAATAACACCAAAATCTTCTTTTTCTTGGCGGGAACTACCAAGCCCCTTTCGCCATCTCTCTCCCCGTCAAAAAAAACGATTCTTGATTGCACTCTTCATTTCACTTCCGTTCGCCCTCATCCTCTTCTTTTTTCTCGGCCGTATTCCAAAGTCTGAAGAAGCTAGTACTGAGATAGACAACGTTACACAAGAAAAAACGCCTCCGTCTTCCACGAACAATTCCTTGCCAGGCGGGTTAAGCGTCCTTGATACACCAATCGATGATCCAGTCTTGCCTCTCACGTTAAACGATGAGAACTATCTCATAGGAAAGCAAAGTATTTTTGCTCTCTCCACTCAAAAATCTTTCAAGCTCCCTTCTGGCATTGCTCGCTTTGCCACCGCCATGGACGATCTCCGTCTCATCTTTGTGTACACTGAAGACGGCAAACTCTACGCCTGGAGCCCAATCAGTGCCACGTTTATCGAAAACAGTCTGGCACTTCCCGAAGGAGCACAAGTAGCCGGTATCGGGAGCTACCTCACGTACCTCTATGTCTTAGATAGCGCAAGCGACCAGGTCTACCGTTTTCCTCGTGCTGAAGGAGGCTTTGGTGCTGGCGTATCCTGGCTCAAAGACACTGTCCAGATCGATAAGGGAGCGCTCTTCGCTTTAGGCGAAAACGTCTTTATCAGTCGTGAGCAGTCCATCACTTCCTACTTCCGCGGACGTGTAAGTAACAACTTTGACACAGGGGCAAGTGATGGAGTATTCATCTCTATCTACACTCATCCAGGATTCCAAAATGTCTACGGTCTCAATCGTGATCATGCTCGTGTCGTCATCTGGAATCAAGAAGGTAGAGTCATACAGGAGTTTTCTCACGAACAACTAGAAGAAGGTCAGGCCCTCTCAGTCAACGAAAAAACTGGCGAAGTCTTGGTCAGTACCAAAAACTCGCTTCTTTCATTCAAGTTAAAATAGCTCCAAATATAAATTTTGTATAAAAAACCCGTGCCCGGCGGATGCCACAACACGGGATTTTTTTGGCTTCGCAATCCGTCAGCGTGTGACGGCGACCACGTAGCCCGCTTTTTCCACCATACCCACAAGGAGAAAGTGGTCCAAAGCCAAAGAACGGGCCAGGCCACCTTGGTCAATCTTGAGGTACAGGATTGCACCAGACACAGTTGGCACGGCGACGTAAGCCCTGCGCTTCGGCATCTTCACCTTGGTATTCACGATTCCACGCATGGCCCCATCGGGAAGAGGGTGGTAACCGAGCTCTTTGAGCTCACTCACTACCTTGCCTACCAAAGTATCTGGATTGAAAGAGAGTTGCTCTGGGCACAAGAAAAAGACATGCGCTGAACAGAGCTTCAAAGAGGCTCGGTAGCTGCCGATGTCAGGAATCCACACTCTTGCGGTAGCGGTCTTCTTCCAGGTGATTTGGATTGAAAAGTTACTGTTGTCGAATAACAATGCGTTCTCCTCAAAGAGTCTCTCGGGTCCGCGAAGATACGCGGGTTGCCGGAGCGAAGAAGACTATTTGTAGGGCTAAAAAAGACCTCTTCGCTCCGGCCAAGACACCATAAAAAGATGTTAAGGTACGATTACGTATCATACACCTTTTTATATAATCTGTCGATACCATCTCAAAAGAGGGTACGGCTACGTGTCTCGGCTGACTTTCGTCGAGAGATACATTACACTCCCGGCTTTTCAGCCATCTGCATGCGGGACATGATCTCGCGGTTCACGATAGTCGCATCACGACCATAGCGAAGACGAGAAAGTTCTTTCAGGGCATTGGCCACTTCTTGGTCACCGTGAGTCGGTGCGTAGGTTTTCATATTAAACGGTCTGGTGAGCTCGTTATTCATGAGCAGTCTCGTAAAGCACTGATAGTTGTCGACATTGACGATGTCGCTTGCGGTAAAAACCGGAGCGAACTGCTTCTCTAAGAATTCGGCGTCCTCGGGACCGACCCGAAATACGGTCAGTGACCCGACGTTTCCGAACACTGCTTTGGAGATTTCTTCTTTGAGTTGAGCGATAAACTGGTGCGCCAGAATAAGAACGAGGCGATACTTACGCGCTTCCGAAAGAATCTGAGCAATCGAAGTCGTCGTCACGTTCTGAAACTCATCGAGGTACAGATAAAAGTCTTTGCGCTCAGCCTCAGGGATGTCGGTCCGTGACAATGCTGCCATCAAGATTTTTCCGACGATAACCATACCAAGCAGTCTCGCATTGATCTCGCCAATTTTCCCCTTAGAAAGATTGATAAGGACGATCTTGCCACTATCCATAAGCTCTCTAAAATTAAGCGTGCTTTTTTGTTGAGCGATGATGGGACGCATCATGTCGTTACTAATAAACGTCGTCAATTTAGACGTGATGTAGGGCACCATATTTGCCAGTGACGCCTCCCCTCCTGCTTTCTCGGCCTCTTTCATCCAAAAGTCTCGTACGATAGGATTGGTACACTTGGATAGTTTATAACGCCGAAATTCCTCATCGGCCAAGACTTTTGGTATTTCCATAAGTGTCGAGCCGCTTTCGGGATGCTCCATGATAAGAAGCATGGCATTTCGCATGTACTGCTCAAACATAGGACCTCCCGTCGCCTTCATGTCGTAGAGCTGGTCAAAGATGCCAATCATCTCATTAATGACAAAGGTCTTTTGTTCTGGATGCGCCGGATCATACTCGAGCATGTTGATCCCGATCGGTCGCTCTACATCGGCTGGATCAAAAATGATGACGTCTTCAGCCCGGTCCCTTGGTATAGCCGTAAGGATATCCTCGATAGCGTCACCGTGAGGATCGATAAAGCAAAACCCTTTGCCAGCTTTAGCGTCTTTCTTCGCCATTTCTTGAAGATAATTCGACTTCCCGACACCAGTCTGCCCGATCACATACATGTGGCGACGCCTATCATTATCAGTGATCCTAATCTCTGATTTTGCCCCACGGTACTCGTTGTAGCCCAAGAGAATACCGTCTTTCGGGATATTAACAGGCGGCGGAGCAGCCCCAGCTTTGAGCCATTTTATTTTCGGAGTCTCGGTTGTCGAAATAGGAAAATGAAAGATACTCGCTAGTTCTTCGACGGAGAGCACCATAACGCTCTCGTCGTCCATGTTGCGAAAGATGTAGTCATAGACAGCGGTCTTTCCCTTAACCCGTTTTTTAATGCGAAAACTATTGACCTCTGGATTTTCAAACTGGCCAAAAGCATTTTCCATATGAGCCAAGATATCTTCGGCTCGCGCCTGTGTCTCAGCCGAGGCCAAAAGACGAATATTGACTCGAAAGGCGCTCTTACTCGACTTGCCATCAATCGACTTCACTAATTCTTGCTCTTCCGGAGTCAAGGTGACATGCTTTTTTTCTTCTGGTACCAGTTCTTTTTTGTCCTTCGTCTTGGTCGTGATCATGCCAATCATTTCCTTCTGGAGACCATGCCCTACGTCCTTGGCAAAAGAACTACCTCCGCCATTTCTCCTGGCATCCTTGAGTCGTTTGCCTTCTTGCATGTTTTCAGCAATCTTTCTTCCCTCTCTCCGCCAGCCGGTTCCAGAAGGAGCGAGGAGTATCTGGATTGCTGCACCCTCAGCGACTGTCTCGAGCTTAGAAAGAGCATTGGAGATTTCATTTAAGGGGTCTACTCCAAGTGTTCGGTAGGTTTTGAGTGGCAAGGCATGACTTTCCTTGAGCGAGAGCACGGCGACAGCAGTATAACTCCCCGGGGAAAAAATGGTGTAGTCTGGCACTTTTTCAATCACCGCATGGGGGAAAAAACTATGGACCTGCTTTTCAGCACTTTCCCGATAACGTTTAGGGATGGACAGGTAAAAAAAGATTTCTTCACTCGATGAAGGGTTAGCAATTTCAAAAACGATATTCGGAGCTTCAAAAAAAAGCTTCTTCATGAAATTCCCACTCGGCTTGAGAGTCGAGAGCGACGAAAGGAGTTGCTCCATAGCGAGGATCTCATCTTTCCAGCCCTCCGCGTTCTGTGATTGACCTTCGTTTTCTTTTTTGCGAATTACCTTGATGACCTCTAGATCCATATTGAGTGACTGGGTAACCTGGTAGCGGAAACGAAAAAAACTGCGTACCACTAAGTAGCCACCACTCATGAGAGCGACAAATCCAAAGAGAGCCGTGAGCGGCTCAAGGAGCGTATTGAGATCAAAAGTCACTTCCATAGGTTACAAAGCACACTGTTCAAAATGGAAAGTCGTCAGTCTTTTTCTACCAGTCCCCTTTCCAAGAGTCCCTGGTAAAGTTCTCCGGCGAGTTCGTCATGGAGACTATCGAGGGCGTAGTAGTCCTTAAGCGACCTTGCGACCTTGACGGCATGGACGACCCCCTTGGTCTCGGCAAGCACTACGAGCTTCTTGACCTTACTTGTTTCATCAGTCATTTCACTGATGTGCTTGGCATCGAGCTGTAGAGTATCTTCGTGGTCATCATCGGTCGCTACCCCGCCTTTGGTTGGGGTGACCTTAGCGAGAAGCTCTAGGAATTTGCCTTCCTTGCGCTCAGGAACCTGTTCGGGCTTTGCGACCGCCTCACTCGGCGCTTCTCCGAGATGAAGCTCCTCTCTCGACAGAAAGCTTTGACCCTCATGTTCTTTCGGGACTTCTTTGGTTACATCTTCTGGCATACTAGTACTATAGTAACTTAGAGACTCTCCTCCATTTCGTCTTTAAACTGGTCCGCGACTTCCCTTACAAAGACATTGTACCCTGGAATCTTCTTTTCGAAAAAAGCCTCTATTTCTTCATTGTTCGCTTCTCGAGCGAGAAGCGCTTCATACTCCTTGACTCCTTCGTCCCCTATTTTTTCTAACGTCGCCAAAAATATGCGCTTCAGGAGCGCCTCTCCCATCTTTTCGAGGAGGTCGTCTCGTTTATCGGCAGGAATCTGGTCGAGATGAAAAGTTTTGATGAGCTCTTCTCGGAGAGCCGCTTCGTCTAAGGCCATAGGAGTGGTCTACAATAATTAGGTTCTCATAAATCCTGGTATTTCTTTTCTATTCTGAAGAACAAGCATAGTGAGACGCCTCGTGTACTCGTCTACCGTTTCCCCAGCTCGTACTACCGCTCTCTCACCGAAGATCTCTGGGTGGGTTGCCGTATGCACGAGTCTGACGAGCCGTTCCATCTGAGTATTGTGAAAAGGATTCTTGGCTCCATCATAACTATGAAGAGCGCTTTTTTCAATTCCCTGGAAATCCTTAAGGATCTGCGTCACAGTCGTGCCTCCCATACTTTCACGATGGAGGACATAATCAAAGCGCGGCAAAAGCGCTGTCCCCGGTGTTTGAAAGATATTCATGCGCACCACCCCAAGCCGATCCAAGAAGATTGGTTTCATCTTGGGGTTTTCTGCCAAATAAAGCGAGACACTCTGAGAGCGATCATAGGCTTCGATTGTCGACGATAGAACTCCTGGCGTCTGTGACATAACTTGACCCTGGTGTGCGATGGTCTTTTCAACGACAGGTATGGTTACCCTGGGAACTTCGGCTGGTACGGGCGCCGCGGCTACCACCCATCTTCCTTCAAGCTCGTCTTTGGCGATAGCGTCTTTCACTACCTGCGTCTCATCTTTTTCCAATTCTTTGAGAAAAGTATCCAGTCCGGCTTGATTCTTGGGGTCAAGCGAACCAGTTTTGTATCCTGTCTCTTCTGCCTCGACTAGCCCAGGATGTCCCTCGGTGGCAGACGCTCCTTCAGGTCCTGGAGTGGTTGGCGCATCGGGAAAAGTGATAACTGTCGATCCTGGTGTCAGGAGAGGTGGTGTGATCAGCGGTGGCGCGCCTTGGAAAAGTGGCGAGGTATCAGGAGTAATAGCGATAGGTGGTCGCGGAGGGGTCGGAGTCTCTGGGGAGGTAGCAACACTACTCCCTGGAAAGGATTCCTGTATATATGAGGCCACGGATCCGAGGCCAAAGACCATGCCAGTCGCTCCGGCCCAGGCGAGCACCCGTCTTTTTATATTTTTACCTTTCTGAGCCTGAAATTCTTTGTTCAGTCTTAGAATATCTTTCTCAAGAAAACTGTTCATTTGATCATACAAGCTCTCAATACCTTCTTCCTGTAACGTCTTCTCTAGCACCCGAAGATCTCTCTCTTTCTGTTTATCTCCACCCTCTTTTTCTTTTTTAACCTGCCTTGACTGGAGGGCCGTATCAAAGGCCACCCCTGCCCCAGCGGTCATGATGAGTTTTCGTATGGCAACGAGCCCTCCACCGACTGCGAGACCACCAAAGGCGCCAGTGCCGAGACAAAGACCTGCCAGGGCATATTTTTTCCATCGACTCATCTTGTTATAGGCTCGGCCGGCTTGCTCGATCTGAGCGAACACTTTGTGTCCCCAGTTTTTTTCGGTACTCGCTATCTTGACCTCATCTCGAGCCTTCATGAGGTTCAGTTTTTCGTCCCGTTGGTAGTAGCGAAGCATCTGACCCATGCGTTCATGGAGTTCCGCCGGCGGTAAATTCTCTTCCTTGAGCAGAGCAAGCTCGGCATCTTTCAGACGAGAGAGGGAAAGCGTATAGGATTGAAGCGTTGCTTCGGTATCGGCATCGCCCGGAGCGAGACCGATACTCTTCCCAAAGAAACGCTTCGTTTTCATCCAGGCCGAATTCTGCCGATAGTCAATATCGACATACTCACGACGCTTCTGATCCGCATCTTCACGCAGGAACTGCATCGCTTTTTCTTTGGGGTCCTCAATTTTCTCTGGTTCTTTTTCCACCAGCACCCACTCTTCACTGTCTTTTTTGTTTTTGAAAGCAGACTCACTTACTGGACCCGCTACCTCGGGAACAGGCGTTTTTACTTCCACCGCGTCCGTCAGTACTGACAGAGCATCCGTTGACTCAATTTTCTGCCATTTTTCTTTCTTCGCATCGGTTAGAACCTGCTCTTTAGTCAAAGCATGAAGCTTACTCTCAGAACTCCAAAGAAGAGGCTTGCCAACATCATCGGCGGCAATATCAGTGACAAGATACCCTTCCTGAGAGGACTCAACGCCGACAAAGCCTTGTGATCCATAATAGAAGGAATACTTACCCACTCCTTGAGGAAGAGGTACACCTTCTTTCATTTCCATAGAACGAGCTTCAGGTTTTTCGATGTCAGCGATTGGGTTAGGAGGTATAGCTATGCCCTCTACTGACAAGGCGTACTTCTTTACAAGGTTGGCGAGCACTTTTTCAGTTACCACAATGCCCCCACTCTTTACTATACTGTTCTCATCTCGACGATACTTGAATTTCTTGCCACCAGGACTCGTCAAGGTGAATTCGGACTGGTCAGGAACCTCAGCCAAAAGGCGCTCAAGCGTCCACAGATCTTCATTTTTTTCTCCTACGCTTGGTGTAACCAATGGCACCCCCACTTCCCTTTCTTTCCAGTTATAAACACTTTCAAAGTCACCGCTCTCGGGAGCAGTCGTCGGAAGCGGAGGTATGACCTCAGTATCATCTGGTATCTTCTTCCAGCCATCATCTCCTCCTATGAGGGCTTCGGCATCTTCTCTTTTGAAGAAGCCAGTTTCTCCGGCGGCTTCCCCGCTGACCACTACCCAGTGGTACAGACCATCTTTCTCTGAGACATCACGGAGATCCCCACTCTGGTCGCGGTACCTGCCGAGGACTACCGGCTCTTTTTCAGCCTTGACTGGCGTCGCTTCGCCTGCAGATTGTCCGTCGTTTGGTCTGGTGACCTGTGGCGCTCTTTTTCTTCTTCTTCCGCTCATGACCGTAGACTCTTCCCCGGTCGGTAAAGCCAAAAGTACTTTGCGCTTTTCTGTAAGATCCATCGCCAGTCTCTTTGAGACTTTCTCGTACTCCCTTTTTATACGATCCTGGTTTTTATCTGGAATAACATCCCAAACAGGTAGCCAAATTTTGGTGATGTTTGGCGGGTTATCTGGGTCCTTCCACTCTCTCTCAAGCGCGTCTAAAGTACCCAAGTCCGCCACCTGCTCAATCTTTTTTTGTTCACGAAAAAGTTGGGCCTCCAATACTTCACGGAACTTCTTAAAAGCGAGTATGCCGAGCTCTGTTTCCACTGTTTCTATCTGTGCGACTTCTTCCTCACTGAGCCGTCCATTCCGGCCCCGACCGAGCTTCTCTAAAAGAGTATCGAAGTGAAAAAAATACCGCTTCCCTGACTCATCAGGTACAGTCATATGGCCACGTACATCTGCATACGTTTGTGGGTCGACAATCCTTTCGATATCCAAAAGTGCCTCGGCTCGAAGAGACGAGAGTACCTTGGTCAGCGTCTCACCACCTTCTGGCCCCTTTGGTCCGCCTGGTCTTTTGGTGTCAGCCGATTTTATTTGACTCTCGATTTGATCAGAAGGCTGAGCAACAGGACTCTTTCCCTTTTCTCCTTTTTGAGATGGGTCGGCCACGGCGTCAAACCGAGGATCGGCCGCGACATGTTCATATGTTTCCAGAAGAAGATTTACTTCATTCTGGAGCACTTCCATAGCAACTGTTCTTTCTTCGTCTGTCAAAGAAGTATCGGGAGACAGAATATCTCTACCCTCCTCTTCCATAGTCCGCAAATTTTCTTCCTGCAATTCCTTCTCCTTTCCATTATCTACATCTTCGAGAATTTTTCTCACTTCCTGAATTTTGACACGAAGATTAGCGTAGACAACATCAATACCCGTTCTTTTCTCATCGATACTCACTGCCTTTTTTGCAGGACTTTTGGCAGATTCTTTTTTTGGACCAACTTTAGTAGTGCACCCTTCCTGACTCATGTATGAAATGAGCTCCTCTTGACTCGAAAACATGAGAGATTCTACGATTTGTTGTTGTGGGTTCCGCCGTATCACCTCATAGCGTCCAGTACTATCTTGACCATTCATTTTGAGAATCGTTTGGCCGTCAGTGTATTCCAAACCGGCAGTAGGATCGAGGATAAAAAGAGTATCACCTCTTTCTTGCCTTTGGGGAAACGGAGAAGAAGCTACTGACCTCGGTCCAGATTTACGAAAAACATCAAGAGACGGTGCCCGCTCGCTCATAACAAAGAAATTTTCTTTTGTTTCAAACTTTGCTATAATTCTAGCACAGAATAACAAGAAATAAAAAATGCGCTGTAGCAAAATAGTACAGCGTTTCCACTATGTTTACTCAAAAGTCTCTTTCTCTTATTACGGTTGGCACTCTCTCTGTCATCATCGCCCTCGCTTTCTTTGTGCGCTTTGTTTCTATCGAAACTATCCCAGTCGGTCTCTACCCCGATGAGGCAGCTAACGGCGTCGATGCCCTCCATGCTATCGAAACGGGTGATTTCAAAAATTTTTACCCCGCCAATTTTGGGCGCGAGGGCCTTTTTATCAATATTCAGGCCTTTTTTGTCGCTCTTTTTGGCAATACCGTGACAGCGCTCAAGCTCGCCTCGATCATCTTTGGGACGCTTTCGGTTCTTGGTATCTATCTTTTAGGCAAAGAGCTCTTTCATAGACGAGCACACGGGATTTTGGCAGCCTTCATGTTGGCTACGTCCTACTGGGCTATCAATTTTTCGCGTATCGGCTTTCGAGCCATCATGACTACTTTCCTCCTGTCATTTTCTTTCTACTTTTTCTTTCGTGGACTCCGCACTCACAAGCTCTCTGACTTTCTCATAGCTGGTCTCATCTTTGGTCTCGGGCTCCATACCTATATTGCTTTCCGAGTAGCCCCCCTCATCTTGATCATCCTCCTTCCAGTACTCCTCCTCTCGTACGAAAAGTTTCTCAGACGCTTTTGGAAGCACGGCCTCGTCTTTCTCTTGGGCGCTTTTCTCACTGCTTCACCGATGCTCTATCATTTCTTCATAAGCCACCCCGAAGACTTTGCCTCGCGCTCAGCGCATATCTCGGTCTTTTCTCCCGAGGTGAATCAAGGAGATCTCTTGGGCACCGTCGCCAAAACATTTTCTCTCTCCCTTCTCAAATACAACTTCTGGGGTGACCAAAACTGGCGTCACAATTATCCGCCCTATCCGGTACTCGATCCCTTTGTCGGAACCCTCTTTCTCGCTGGCTTTCTGTTTGTCATCTGGCAATTCGTCACTCTCCTCGGAAAGCGCTTAAGAGATAAAGATCGTGATACGAGACTCGTGACGTACACGTTTCTCTTGGGCTCATTTTTTGCCATGTTAGTACCAGAATTCTTGACCGATGAACGCCTCCCACACGCGCTCCGATCTATTGGTACTCAAGCTCCGGTTTTTCTTATGGCGTCACTCCCGGCATTCTTCATTCTCCACAAGGCGCTCCGCTCCCAGCCTGGCACCAAAATCGCCCTCCTCTCTCTTTTGGCGCTCACCCTCGTCCTAAGCGCGACGTTTAACCTGACCAAATACTTCGTGTTCTTCCCGCGAGCCATCCAGTCTTCATCATCTTTCAACGAAGACTACCGCAACATGGCGCACTATCTCCTGAGCCTCCCAGGAACCACGCACAAATATCTCCTCATCAATGAACAAGGTGAAAACAACCGTTTTGATCTTCCAGTTTTTGCTCATCCTATTTATTTTCTTACTTATAACAGAGTTCAAAACCTCGAGATTGTCCAAAAAGACACTGTTCTCATGCGTCCAGGCGTCTTTCTCATGCCCCACTATAACGAAGCCATCGCCGATCGCATCAAAAGGTTCTACCCGGATGCCACTGTCGAGACTATCGACTGGAATGGCAAGCGAGCAGGCGGTGAATTCCGAGTTATCATACTTCCAGAACCAAAGAATTCCCCTGTCGTAGCACCTACTCGTTAATATTCTCTTTACGCTCACTATGGAATTTATCAAAAAACGAGCGACGCTCATCGTTATTGCTATCCTCTCTTTCCACTTCATCCTCTCACTTATCGTCTCGTCGCAAGAGTCCATGACGTATGATGAAAAAGCCCATATTCCTGCTGCCTATAGCTATGTCCGCTATGGTGACATGCGCCTCAATCCTGAGCACCCACCCCTCCTTAAAGATCTATCCGGCCTCTTTCTCCTTCCGCTTGGACTCGAATTTCCTCTCGAATCCAAGGAGTGGCTAGAGGGCTACAACGAACAGTGGGCGGTCGGTGATATGTTTATCAACTGTAATCGCCCCGAACTTGCCTGTAACGACGCCGATACCATTCTTTTCTTTTCTCGTCTGCCTATCACAATTTTGGCTGTTGTACTTGGTCTTTTTCTCTTCTTTTGGACCAAGGAGCTCGGCGGCACATTGGCCGGAGTCTTTGCGGTCACTCTGTATGCCTTTGATCCGAATATTATCGCCCACAACCACTACGTCACGACCGATATTGGGAGCGCGGCCTTCATCTTCTTTGCTTTCTACTTTTTTGTCCGCTTTTTAAAAAGCCCATCTGGGAAAAATATCCTTCTCGCCGGACTGTTCTTGGGCTTTGCTCAATTGGTCAAATTCTCAGCCGTACTTCTCTTTCCGGTATTTGGTCTTTTTGTTATCCTCTACGCCCTCGCTCGCACGAGACGAACGGAAGGAAGTGCACTCCTATCTTCACTCTTTCGCTCACTCTTCTCATATAGCCTCCGGTTCACTCTCGTTGTTATCGTCTGTTTCGTCTCAGTTTGGTGCCTCTATGCCGTCAATATTTCTGGCATGCCTACCGAAAAGATTGTCGCTCATGCCGACCTTTTCCTCTCGCAGCCCAATGCTCCCGCTCGCCTCGCTCGCGACGCCATTGTCACCCTGACAGAATCTCCTCTCACCCGCCCCTTTGCTGAGTACTTTGTTGGAGTGGCCAAAGTCTTCTCGCGGGTCGCTGCCGGCAACGTCCACTATTACTTAGGAGAGGTAAAGGTGGAGGCGTCGCTTTCGTACTTTCCAGTAGTCTTTCTCCTCAAAGAGACACTCCCCTTTTTGTTTGTCCTGTTGGCGACGACGGGCTACGGTCTCTATCGAATCGTGAGACGCTTTCAAAGAGACATGGGCGGGAAAGGCCTCGTACGATTCCTCACACACTCCTTTGAATCACACATCACAAGCTACTTGTGCGTCTTCTTTATACTCTTCTACAGCTACATTAGTATCACTGGAAATCTTACTATCGGCTTCCGTCACCTCTTTCCTATTCTCCCGTTTCTCTACCTCTTGGTTGGAAAAACTCTGGCTGATTTTTATCGGCGCCACGAGGGCGAGCGAGTCACCCAAAACCTCGTTGCGATTTTTATCGGCATCCTCTTTCTCTCGGTCATAGCTATTCCGTTGCTCACCTATCCGAGCTACCTGTCCTACTTCAATGCTGTCGGTGGCGGACACAAAGAAGGCTACCGTTATGTGACCGACTCCAACTACGACTGGGGCCAAGATTTGAAGCACCTCAAACGTTTTGTGGAGCGAGTGAACGCCTGTAAGCAGTCCGGCGTCAGTACCAAAGAAAAAGAGCTCGAAGCCCTTTGTGACGCGACCACTCTCCCTCCTATCGATCAGATCAGGGTCGACTACTTCGGAGGTAGTAACCCAGGCTACTACCTCGGCCAGGAACGTTTTATTTCCTGGTGGGCCAAACGCACCCCAGAAGCAGGCTGGTACGCTATCTCATCATTCTTTTACCAAGAAAGTCTCTACAAGACACCGGTCCCTGGCGAGCGTAGTTACGAGTGGCTCGCCAGCACTCCCCCTCTGGCTCGGGCTGGCGACTCATTCTTTATTTATTACTTCTCTCAAAAGGATATAGAGGATATGGGTCGGGTGCGATAAAAAAGAATTTAGTCTCTCTTTTTCTTTTCTTCTTTTTTGACTGGTACAGGGAGTAACAGCTCTTTCTCGGCCTCCTCTGACAGCGACACTCCGTCCTTCAGACGATAAAATACGCGGTTTTCTGTGCGGACATCAATATAACGAAGACTCTCGTGTTTCTCGGGCGGGATTTCTTCACGGAGAACAAGTTCGAGTGTTGCCAGGGTATATTCGGCGGGGAGACGACTGCTCACGTAAAGCTCAAAGCCGAGAGAGGTCTGGTACCGAAGCTCGCTCGCAAAACGCGAAACAAATGTCACAGTATCGGTTGTTTCCAAGCCGAGACGGGTACGAAAACTATCTTTCAGGGTGCTCACGAGGGTAACGAAACCGCCATCAAAAACTCCAGAGCCAGAGCGAAGCCCCTCTGTACTTTCATCGTTTAAAAACACGGTCCGACTACGATTTTCCTCACGCTCATAGGCCTCGGTACGTGGCACGACACTCCCATCTTCGAGTACATGGGCACAGTCGGATTGCCCACACCACAGGACAATGGTCTGACGCTCCTCGAGCGTTACCACAACATCGTGTGGAAACGCCCTCGTAATGAGCACCGAACGAAAGAGCGGGTACTCACTCTGGAGCTCCAAAGCAAGTTTCATCGGTCGGACCGAGAGATAGGTATTTCTTGGGAGGAGAGTGCCATACTTTTGTGCAAGGAAACGATTGATACTTTCTCGCACTTCTCCTTCCGGTACGATCGCTGCCCCATCAATACGAACGTTTGTCAAAGCGAGATATGATGAAAAAAAAGCAATATATACTCCCGTTCCCACGAAAAAGAACCAAAGAAAATAGACGAGGAAAAACGAGCGCTTCGGAAGCTTTGCCAGGAGTCGCTCTCCTCGCGATACTCTCTTTTCTTTTTGCGCCTGAGGCTGAAACTTGCCACGCGCTTTTCTCAGTTGCGATTTCCACAAAAATTTCATCACCGTTCAATCTTAAAGAGCTAGAAAAAGCTTGTCGAGAAGGAGCCTCGGATTACTTTGAGTAGTCTTCATGAGGGAAACTGTTTCCTCGACCGCTTCAAGGAACAAGAAAAACCTTTTAGTCATTTTGACGTTTGTTGTTTCTTTGGCTTGGCGATAGAGTCCCGGAAGCCACCATTCGAGGAGACGCACAGCTCGTTCGGTATGCGTCCCAAGCTTCTCGGCCAAAGTGAGCCGTTCGTTTACCGAAAGAGCGGAGAGCTGAAAGAGTGATCCTAACAGTTCTCGTTCAATCGCAAATTCTTCGGGATGATCGAGAGCACGGAGTACCATCCCTGGCCGACCAAGCGCCAAGAAAAAAGGAGCGACGGTAGCAAGTGTAGCCTCACTGTACCGAATACTAGTAGCGCTCTGTATCTCTTCTTGTGGTACAAAATGAAACGACACGCGCTTGAGCCGAGAGAGTACTGTCGGAAGAAGCGCTCCTCTCTCGTGAGTGACTAAAATTATCACTGCTGTTGACTTTGGTTCCTCGAGCGTCTTTAGGAGTACGTTTTGAGCCGTTTCTGACAAACGATGAGCCTCCTCGATAATGAGTACACGAAAGCGACCAGAAGCCGGAAACTGACTGAGAAAAACGAGCGCTTCTCGAAGCGATTGAGCGGGGATGCGCTTTTCTTTGGTAACACCTTTTTTTGTCACCACGAGTGGCCTTAATACCGAGACATCGTACGGATGCGGGTGATCTTCTGTCGGCACAAAATCGGGCTCTCCGACCAGGTGACTTGCGAACTCAAGCGCACAGAGACCCTTGCCGATACTCCGTGGCCCCACAAAGAGAAAGCCCTGCGCAAACACACCGGGAAGATCCCTCTTGAGCGCGCTTCGTTCCTTGTGATGACCGACGATATCCATAGCTTCCTTCGCTTTTTAGCTTCTTATTGTTAGGAAAGCAAGAGCGCAACACCCTCATCCTAAGCACTCTCCTTCTTCAAAAGAATTTCCATCTGTTTTTGAAAATGTGCTTTACTAAATTTTGCGACCGAAGCCTTCATTACGACTTCATCATACGTTCCCTCTTTGTGAAGAAAACGACGTACGCCCTCGGCGATAATCTCCGGGGCAGAAGAATGAAAAAACTCTCCTGTTTCGCCAGCCCTCACAATCTCTCGGAGTCCTCCGTAATCAAGTCCAACAACCGGGGTCCCAAAAGAAAGCGCTTCGACAGCTACCATCCCAAAATCTTCTTCGGACGGAAAGAGAAGAGCTCTCGCGCCAAGATAGAGGGTAGCGAGCTCAGGATCCGAAACAAACCCAACGAAGCGAATATTTTTTTGCGCTCGTTCTCTGAGCGCGCTCTCCATTGGCCCGGTACCGACGATAACGAGAGGGAGGTCAAGTTTATTCAAGGCATCGACCACGGCGTCAACTTTTTTAGAGGCCGTCAAACGAGAAACTACCAGGAAATAGGCTCGTTTGGCCTCAGGCAGAGCGGGCGATACTTGTGATTGTTCACTCAAACAAAGCGCCCCTGGATAGACCACCTCTGCTTCACGCCGGTAGTACTTGTTGATACGAGCTTGCGTAAAGGCAGAGTTAGCCAAGAGGATATCCGGACGCTCGGCTGCCTGTTTATCCCACAAGCGGAGGTACGAAAGAAGCATGCGGGTCAAAATACTACGCCGACCGGACGCTCCCAGCTCTTCCAGATACGACTCGTGATAGTCCCAAGCATAGCGCATAGGCGAATGAAGGTAAGCAATATGGGTCGTATGAAGCCTGGTAATAATGCCCTTGCTCCACGCCCCAGATGAAGAAAGCACCAGGTCAAACTCTCGGAGATCGAGACTTTCGACCGCTGAAGGAAAAAACGGCAAAAAGAGGCGATAGCGCTTCCTTATAAAGCCTGGGAGTTTCCCAAGCCACGAAGTCCGAACGTCGCGTCCTTTGAAGTGCCCTTCGACGAGCTTAGGGTCAGCCAAAAGGGTATAGATCGGCGCTTCGGGGTATATTTCGGCAAGCGCCTCAAAGACTCGCTCCGCTCCCCCATAGGAGACCAGAAAGTCATGTACCAAGGCTATTTTTTTCGGCTTGCTTTCAGTCATTCTAGAGGTATTGACTTTTTATAAAAAATATGCTATTGTGTAAGGCAAACTACTTTTGGTTTACGGGTTCTTTTCATGAGGTAACCATAAATCTCACACGTCTTTCGCTCATGATTGAGCGCGCTACAGATCCGGTACATAACCCTGGAATGGCAGTGGTCTTCTCGGCTCTCTTTCCGCTTGTCACTGGACTCCATGTCTACGAAGCGACTGGCGGCAGTGTGGTGTGGACGGCGGCGGCAACAACCTTCGCGGTCATGGTCGGGGTGCTTCTCGAAACGATCATCGTGCACCTCCGACAGATCTTGGAGCGACTACCGCCGAAGTAGTGATGCCACCCCCCGGGCGCAAAGCGCCCAACCAAAGCGGTTCACATTATGGGCCGCTTTTTCTATTATATCACTTCTCCGCCCCTCATCCGAGAGCACGCTTTGCACTCCCAGAGCGATATTCTCAGAGCTCAGAGGATCGACGAAAACCGCCCCCTGACCAGCTATCTCAGGCAGTGATGAGGTGCTCGACGTCACCACTGGCACACCAACCGACTGTGCCTCAAGAACTGGGATGCCAAAGCCCTCGTAGAGCGTCGGGAAGAGAAATATGTCAGTATTTTTGAGTAACTCCCACTTCTCCTCCTCGCTCACATATCCAAGCTCATGGATATGATTTTTGAATTTTGAATTTTGAATTTTGAATCGAATTTTTTGATAGCCATACCCTGGCTTACCGACCAGTAGAAGCTCCTGCAGAATCTGGTAACGGTCTTTCAAAATCTCAAATGCCTCAATCGTCCGCATCACATTCTTTCGCTCCTCCAATCTGCCAATAAACAATAGGTGCGGTTTTTGTACTCGATTCATGATTCCTGTTTCATGCTTCATGCTTCTTGCTTTTTCATATCCTTCATACACCACGCGTATTTTTTCTTCATCTACGCCATACAATTTCATCACGTCTTTCTTGGTATTTTCTGAAACAGCAATCACCGTGCTCGCGACTCGGACCGAGTAACGGATTGACATCCTCATATAGAGACGCTCCCACAAAGAATACGCCTCGGGACAAAACTCGTACTCGAGCCCATGGATGGTCACGACTGTTTTTTTCGGGTGAATGACCGGGACCGTGTGCGCTGGCACAAAGAGCACGTCTGGCGTATGAAAGAGCATCTCAAACGACAATCCTATCTGCGTCCAAAAACGTGGGGCCCAAAGCGCACGCACCCGCCAATTTTTTGGCAACGGAAAATCAATCTCCGGACCCATCAAATACAGACGACCGTGATGAAATGATGTTTTTTTACGAACATACAGAACTATCTCGGCAGTGGCGGGTAGTTCGCTACGTAAGTGTTTAATCACTTGGTAGCTATACTCTTCAATGCCAGTACGTTGTTTCAGAAATGCCCGTGAAGCGTCAATGCCTATTATCATAAGGACTCGTAGAGGGCGAATCAAATATTGCTTTCTTCTTCATTTCGTAGAGGCCGGTCACATTGGCGATGAACGAGGCGGCAACAGTCGAGCGTAAGGGATGGTTTCGACAGGACATCTCCCTGCTCGACAGAGTGAGTCAGAAATGTTCGAGATATATGAAAAATAAAAAAGTAATTTTTGATTCAAGACCTCCTCTAAAGACTCAAGGGTCTCTCTTCTTACTTCGCAAGCATGATACTCCGTTTGTAGAGCTCGAGATTCTCAAGTACTTTTCCGGTGCCCTTGACCACGCAGAGCGCTGGATCATCAGCCACATAACACGGCACGTTGATTGTTTTTGAAATGAGCTGGTCGAGGTAGCGAAGCTGCGCCGTCCCGCCAGAAAGGACCATCCCCTTGTCCATGATGTCAGCTGCAAGCTCAGGCGGTGTTTCCTGAAGGACTTGCTTGATGACATTGATAATCTCTCGGAGCTCATCTTGGATAGCCTCAGTGACTTCGTTTGACGAAAGCGTCACCGTCTTAGGCAACCCCCCCATGAGATCACGCCCACGTATGTCCATGTGATCTTCTTTGACTTGGGCAATCGCTGAACCAATTTTTATCTTAACCTCTTCAGCGGTACGGTCACCGATAGCCAGGCTGTATTTTCGTTTAATATAGTCTGAGATGGCCTGATCAATTTTGTTCCCACCCACACGGGCGCTATGGGACGCCACCACTCCTCCGAGACTAATAATAGCAATCTCTGAAGTCCCTCCCCCAATATTGATAATCATATTCCCCTGAGCCTTATGGATAGGGATGCCAGCTCCGATAGCAGCCAAGATCGGCTCTTTGACTACGTACGCTGCTTTGGCGCCAGCCTTGAGTGCGGCGTCGATCACTGCTCGACGTTCGGTAGAGGTAATGCCAGCCGGGATCGAAAGTACGACCTCGGGGCGAAACAGGCGAATCGGTCCGGCCACTTTGCCAAGAAAATACTTGAGCATGGCTTCGGTGACACGGTAGTCAGCAATAGCGCCATCACGGAGCGGCTGGCTTGCTTTGATGGTGTCTGGAGTACGACCAAGCATTTCTTTGGCTTCGTTACCAACAGCCAGTACCCGATTTTCCGTAAGCGAAATAGCGACCACTGAAGGCTCATTGATAACAACGCCCTTTCCTGGCACAAAGACTAGGGTATTGGCCGTTCCGAGATCAATACCGATTTTCTGGAGAAACATTGATTGGAAGTCAAACTTCATGATACTTCTTTTCTTATGATAGAGGCGCCAATACCCTGTAAGCGTTCTTCGATACGCTCATAGCCACGGTCAACCTGATACACGTCTTCGATAATGGTCTTGCCGGTTGCAGATAGGGCAGCGATGATAAGGGCGACCCCAGCCCGCAGGTCAAAACTCTTGATAACAGTACCCTTAAGGACAGTCGGTCCACGCACGATCATCTGATGCGGATTGAGGATTGTGAGATCGGCTCCCATCTTTTGTAGTTCGCTCGCATAATTGAAGCGACCCTCAAACATGGTTTCAAAAATAAGTGTCTCCCCTTCGGCCTTGGTAGCGAGCACTCCGAAGAGCGATTGATTTTCAGTCGGTATCCCGGGATAGGTCCGAGTGTCAATTTGCTTCCCCTGATAGGCTGTGATTTTTTCCGGCGGGTGCACCGTAATCGCATTTGACTTGATAGTAAATTCGACCCCAAACAGGCGTAGTCGCTCAAGAACAATATCGAGATCGTCTTCTCGAGCATTTTCAACCGTAATTTCACTCCCCGTCATAACACCGAGAAAAAGAAACGTCGCTGCTTCGTTGTGGTCCGGCATAATAGTATGCGTTCCCCCCTTGAGTATCGGACATCCCTCGATGGTAATCGTATGCGTACCAGCGCCGGTTACCCCTACTCCCATTTTTTCAAGGAATACTCCAAGGTCAGCGACGTGAGGCTCACAGGCAGCTACCTTGATAGTGGTCGTGCCTGGGAGGAGACTGGCAAGAAGCATCGCGTTTTCGGTTGCAGTCACCGACATCTCTTTTAGTACCACTTTTTTGGAGTGACGCCCAGTCGCATCGATAACATAGCCTGCTTCAGTCATCTTGATATGGACACCAAGTTTTTGCAGAGCATCGATGTGAGCATCGACGAGTCGTGCGCCGATAACGCAACCCCCAGGTTGCTCGAGCGTAAATTGATCAAAGCGCGCCGAAAGAGCACCCAAGAGTAAAATCGACGAACGCAGTTTTTTAACTTTTTTTTGATCAATTCGAGCAGGATTGAAATCGCCAGGAGTGACGGCGACGGTCTGCTCCCCGACCCACTCTACTGTCACTCCCATACTCTCGACAATTTCGAGCATACGAAACACATCCCCGATACGTGGCATGTTTTCGAGGACAGAGCGTTCTTTGGTGAGAAGTGTCGCCGCAATAATAGGCGTGGCTGCATTTTTGAGCCCTCCGACCGCAATGGTGCCAGACAACTTTTTCCCGCCTTCTATTTCAAATACTTCCATAGATAGTGTTACGAAAATGGGGCGCTCCCTCTATTTTGGCCTCTCCCTAGTATAGCTCGAAGCACCTGCCTTTTCAAGTCAAATCAATTTTAAACCGCCTTCGAACAAATGTTCATAAGGCGGTCATGTTTTGCCCTGAAAAGGGCGAGAGTATGGGAACATACTCTGCTTGTTTTTTGTGTTTGTTTTGGTTTTTAAAGTACCGTAATGGGAATTTTTCCCGAGAGAAAGCCTCTCTGGGCACTCTCTCGGGAAAAGAAAACGGACACCTTTCGGGCACCCGTTTTCTTACTTGTATTTCTAGTATAGCACACTTTTTCGATCTTGTCCACTACACGTCACGTTTCCATACCTTTGCATCACCCGTACTCCGTCTTGAGGCTTGTCAGACTTTCGCCCAGCACCTACTCGCGTCATGGTATGTACATTATTTTTTTACTTAACTTTCTCCCATTCCCATGCGAAAGCAACCCCATATATGACTGGAGTATCTCTTTTTTGCTAGTTACTCAAGAGACTCAGTCAAAATAGCTTTTATCGAAAAAAGTATTTCTCGCATTGACCTCATCAAACTTCTTCTTCTACTTGCTTTGGAAATAAAAGTTATTGATACTGGAAAATATTCTCATCTCAGTGTGGCACTTGAAGAAGTCGGCAAAATGCTTGGTGGCTGAAAAAAGCAATTATTACAAAAAAACCCCTAGAAAAATCATAGGGAGAAAAAGAGAGAGTAGCGGACAGCCAGGAACCGGCAGACGGCATACCAGCCACTGCCCCACCACCAGTTGAGGTGGAGCCTGCGCGACCGATCCGAGACCGATGATCGGAAACTGCCGTTGTTCTTCCGGAAAAACAGCTCCTGAAGCAAGCGTGTGCTCGGCCTGCCCTGGCAGCCAAAGCTCACGCTTCATCTCGTCCACCACCTCATCGGACGACAGGGCTCGGTCAAACATGAACAGCCTCCGCTCCCATTCGCCGGCAGTTGTCGGACCGTGTGGGAAATTCTCCTCCGTGATGGAGCGGTTCACCCAGTCATACTGGCCGGCGGCGATCCGTTGGGTCAGGGTGAGGCCAGACAGGACGGTAAGGGAACCAATTTCGAACGGGTTGCACCGCTCGAGGTAGGCCTGGAAGCTCATCCGGTTGACGTGATGCCCGGCACAGCAGCCAGAAGGAAAAGTTCCTTCATTTGCGAAGCCGACAGACGCTTCTCCGCGATGTCGATTTTGGTCGCCATCATTTTCCTAAACGCCGTGGCCTCTTGAGAATCAAGAAGTTTGCCAGAGCAGAAAATGCTCCTCAAGAGAAAACCTCTCTGCTCCGGCAAAACTCTCACTTAGAGGTTCGGCCTCTAAGTCAAAAAATGCATATTTTTAACGAACAGTTAATTATACACCTTTTTTAACATTCTGTCCAGAGGGATCACAGAAAAGAGTCTCAGATGAGCCTCTTTTTTCATTGTTCTCTGGTTTTCCTGTTACACTCTCCCCTTGCGGATAAAGTCATAGGCAGAAAGGGCTGCCACCACCCCATAGCCAGCTGAGATGTTGTTTTGTTTAAACGGCATGTCAGTCGCATCGCCTGTTGCAAAAATACCAGGAAGCGACGTGGCTGTCGTTCTTCCATCAATCATAATTTCACCACGCTCGTTTAACAGAAGGAGTTCTTTGATGAATTCTGTATTGGGAATCATACCAATTTCCACAAACACACCATGTAGGTCGATGGTTTGTTCTTCACCGGTCACGGCGTGCCTGAGGCGCACTCCTGCTACTTTGTTCTCGCCAAGAATCTCTTGGGTCAACTGCTCAAACATCACAGTCACTTTTGGTGAAGCAAGTACTTTGTCTTGAGTGACTTGGTCGCCTTTGAGTTCATTGGAACGTACCACGAGAAGCACTTCATTGGCATACGGAAGAAGATCTTCTACGGCTTCGAGGCCAGCATTACCACCACCGACCACCACTACCTTCTTGTTCCGGAAAAAAGGGGCATCGCAAGTCGAGCAGTACACCACGCCCTTACCATTAAACTTTTCTTCACCAGGCACACCGAGATGTCGGTGGCGTCCACCAGAAGCCACGATGACAGTCTTTGTCTCGTAACGCTCCCCCTTTTGTGTTTCAACAACATAACCCCTTTCGGCTCCTTTGGAAATTTGAGAGACCTTGGCGCCAGTTTGTATCTCAATTCCTTCTTGAGCACGTAAATGCTTTTCAAGATCTGCTCCAAACTGAGACCCCGAGACAGAGACTGTCCCGATCCAGTTTTCAATAGAAGCCGACACCGTTGACTGACTCTGAAAACTTTCGGTCAGAAAAAGCGTCTTCATTTGCTTGCGAGCCGTGTACACTCCCGCCGCAATGCCGCCAGGCCCCCCACCGATGATAATACAGTCGTACATAGTTTTGGTTCTTAGCTCATTAAGTTCTTCGCTTGTACCATGCGTAGCTTGTAATCTTTCATAGCAAGCTAAGAAGCTACAAGCTCTTACGCTCGCCCGCGTTCCTTCATGGCAAGCGCCACCCGCTTGATAGCGAGCGCATACGCACCCATTCTGGGGGTAGTCTGATACTTTTCCACCTGTTCAAAAACCGCCTCAAATGCTGTATCCATAACTTTTTTCAACTTTTCGAGAATATCTTCCTCTTCCCAAGCAAAGTTCATGGCATTTTGTACCTGCTCAAAGTAACTGACCGTCACTCCGCCAGCATTGGCAAGAATATCCGGGATCACCACTACCTTTTTCTTCGTGAGGATGGCTTCTGCCTCTGGAGTCACAGGACCATTTGCTACCTCAACAATGAGCTTTGCTTGTATAAGAGAAACATTTTCTATATGGATAGCATTTTCAAGCGCCGCTGGAACCAAAATATCAACAGGGAGCGTGAGAACGTGTTCGCTCGGATACTCCTCTCCGCCCTCAAACCCCTTGAGACTTCCCGATACTTCTTTGTGTTTTTCGAGCGCCACCACATCAAGGCCCTTCTGATTAAAAAGAGTGGCCTTTGAGTCAGCAATCGCAACAACAGTATAGCCAGCTTCTTCGAGGATTTTTGCGAGAAAGCTTCCTCCATTCCCAAATCCCTGGATAGCAATCGTAGCAGGCATAGTAATGCCAAATCTTTTTACCGATTTTTCAATAATATAAAAAGCGCCCTGAGCGGTCGAATATGAACGTGCCTGTGAGCCACCGATAGAGAGAGGCTTCCCAGTAATAACTCCTGGCTCTTTTTTTCCCAGAACTTCCTCATATTCATCAAGCATCCATCCCATGATCCGCGGATCGGTCGAAACATCAGGAGCCGGCACATCAATCGTAGCACCGATAAAAGGGGTAAGAGCTCGCGCATAAGCACGCGACAGGCGCTCTAACTCTCCTAAAGAAAGTTTTTTTGGATCGACAATAACTCCGCCCTTGCCACCACCTAAGGGGATATCCACTACTGCACATTTCCAAGTCATCCAAGCAGAAAGTGCTTTCACTTCATCGAGCGTTACCCCTGGATGAAAACGAATTCCTCCCTTAAATGGTCCACGGGCATCATTGTACTGAGAACGATACCCAGTAAAGACCTCAGTATGTCCATCATCCATTTTTATCGGAAGAGAGACTTCAATAACGCGCTTCGGACTCATGAGCTGTGCCATGATATTCTCATCAAACTGTGCAAGTGCCTGCACTGCTCGAAGCTGCTCTTTAGCGTTTTCAAATGGATTATTCATAATTTTTTCTAGAAAATTTATTCTACTGCATTTTAAAGAGGGATTTCAGGTAGGCTTCGTCAATTTTCTTCTTGCCATCCCACTTGCAGGCGATGTCGTCTTTGAGGAGCTCAACCCCGAGCATAGCGACCGCTTCACGGATAGCTGTTATCTGAGTGATTACCTCGAGACAATCTTTTTTTTCTTCGACCATGCGGCGCACCCCCTTCAGTTGTCCTTCGATGCGAGCAATGCGCGAAAGGACTGGTGATGCTTTTTTGGGAGTTGCCATAGGTGAAGAAAAAATATACCCTCTAGGGGTATATTATACTACTGCCCAAAACATGTCAAGAACGCAGCTTCACTAAAAATATTTCTTTTGAGACCGTTTGAAGTTAAGCAGGCGCGATTCTTGACAAAGGAATGTGGCGCATCTACGCTACGCGTCTTACAAAACTGCTACTCCTTGGCGGAATTGTTCCCCGCGATCAAATTCATTTTTAAATATTCCGAAGCTCGCTGCGCCAGGAGAAAGCAAAACTATATCGCCAGGTTCGGCCTGCTCACTCGCAAGCTCAAGCGCTTTCTCCATACTCCCTACCACCGTAAACTTTCTCGTCTTTTCTTCAGGAGGAAGGGTTTCCCTCAGTGCCACAATGAGTTTGTCGGTGCCGGTTCCGCGCAAGAGCACGAGGCCTTTTGGTATTTCCATGATGACTCGCGCCAATTCTACAAAATCGAGGTTTTTGTCAGTACCACCAGCAATGAGGATGATGGGTTCTGTAAAAGCGTGGAGGGCAGCAACCGTGGCATGAGGGATAGTCGCTGCTGTATCGTTATAATAAGAAACACCATCCTTTTCTCTCACTTTTTCCAAACGATCAGAAACGCCTGGGAAGCTCTCGAGACCAAGACGAGTCTCTCTTTTTGACAGACCAGCCGACAGACAAGCGAGGGTCGCGAGAAGGGCATTCATGACGTTGTGCTTGCCGCGAATCGGAAGACGAGCGACAGGTAGAAGCGCCTCTTCTTTCTCGCCTTCACGTATCAGAAGAGTATCACCAAAAAGGAAGGCACCGTCACTTGGGACTTTCTCGTCGAGAGAGGCAAAAAGCGTTGTACCCATGGCCTCGTTCATCATCGTTCGAACGGTTGCATCATCAAAATTGCCAATAGCGACGTCTCCCTCTTTCTGAAACGAGAGGATGGTTTGTTTGTCATGAACGTATGCTTCCATCGACTTATAGTAGTTTTGGTGGTCGGGATAGATACTCGTGATGACCGCAATGTGAGGGCTTTTTTTTAGGTGCCTCAAGGCCGACAAGCGCCAGGAAGAGAGCTCAAAGACAACGATACTGTCCTTGGCTATATGTTTGAGAGTAGACAGGACCCCAACCTGACTGATCCCCACTCGCACTACTTTCTTACCGGCGTGTTCGAGCATATGCGCAATGAGGCTCGCGGTCGTAGTCTTACCCTTACTTCCCGTCACCCCAATAATAGGCGCTTTACAGAAAGAAAAAAAGAGGCTCGAGTCCATCTCGACCGGCACTTGATGAGACTGCGCCAGCTTGATATACTCGCTCGTCCAAGGGACGCCCGGGTTTTTTACGACCATATCAACACGCATGAAATCTTCGGGACGATGCAAACCGAGTACGTACGTGATATTCTTTAACGAAGCCAATTTTTTAAGGGCAGGAGCGAGCTCCTCGCGACTCTTGATGTCGGTGACGATGACTTCTTTGGCCCCTTGTTCTAAAAGGTAGCGGACCGTGCCGACCCCACCCATATTCACTCCCAGGCCAAACACAGTAATACGCTTGTCGTGAAAAAAAGATTCTTTGAGAGCCATAGACAGAATAACAAAAGCTCACCTATAGTCTCATATTAGAAGGTACCTGTCACGCCAAGGGCAACTAGAAGCCAAAAAACCCTCTTCTTTTTGGACGAAGTACCATGCCTCGTTGTTCAAGCACTCGATCCTCCGCAAAAGCAATTCGGCCATTAACGAGCACCTCTGTAATGCCGACCGGATACTGATATGGCTCTTCTAGGGTAGCCTGGTCTCTTATGGTTGCTGGATCAAAAATAACGATGTCCGCAAAGTTGCCTGAAGCGAGTACCCCTCGTCGGTCAAGTCCAAACTTTAGCGCAGGCTTCCCAGTCATTTTGTGGATGGCCTCTTCCCATGAAAGCACTTTTTCTTCGCGTACATACTGAGAGAGCACCTTGGGAAACGTGCCGAAACTGCGCGGATGAACGAGGTCACCAGTTTTGGCATGGGCCAAGTCATAGCCAGCACCGTTGCTCGAAATGATAGAGAATGGATGCTGAATAGCTTTTTCTACATTTTTAGGAGAGAGCACTTCCATCGAAACAATCGCGCGTCCATCGCTTGCTAAAAGAAAATCAAGCACCACTTCTTGAGGTGACTTTCCTTGCAGTTTGGCAATCTCTGATATCTTCCGACGGGTCATCATTTTGGAAAGAATCGAGGAAGATATCATGACCTTGGCGTAATCGGTGTCGTTCTTATTCATATCACGGAGTACCGAAAGATATGTCTGCCGATCCCGCAAACGTTCAATCATCATTTTACGACCATTTTGAGTCACCCACTCCGGGAGAAGCGTATAGAGTACCGAACCAGTCGTGGTGTACGGGTAGACGTCAAAGCTCACAGCAATGTCGTTTAAAGCGGCGGTATCAATCAAATTAAACACCTCGTCCATGAGATGCCAATTTTTCTCACCGACTGCCTTTAGGTGCGAAATATGGATGGGGGCCTTAGCTTCGCGCGCCACTAAGAGCGCCTCTTCAACAGCCTTTACCAGATTCTCTTCTTCGTCACGGACATAGGTAGCATAAATTCCACCACTCGCAACCGCTACCCGAGCGAGCGACACGAGTTCACGGATACCGGCACCTCTGGCATGCGTGTACTTGAGGCCAGTAGAAAGGCCGATAGCCCCCTCTTTGAGACCAGCTTTCAGGTAATGCTCCATCACTTGGATCTCATCTGGGGTGATACTCCGTGTTTCATCTTTCATAGTTCCGCGCCTCAGAGTCCCGTGACCGACCAAAGTCGCAAAGTTAATTGATGGTCGACGCTTTTCTACTTCTTTCAAAAAATCAGCCATTGAGAGCCAGTTGAAATTGATACGTTCAACATCAGTCCACTTCTGAATAGAACAAATGACATCGGGATGAGTAAGAGGCGCTAAGGATGAACCAGAATTGCCACCGATGATTGTCGTCACTCCCTGACGAATCATACTTTCAAGAAGCGGGTCGGCCAGAAGCTGCCAATAGGTATCGGAATGATTGTTAACATCAATAAACCCAGGAGTCACATACTGCCCCGTTGCATCGATTTCTCGATCTCCTCGTGCGCTCGACAGGTCACCGATTGCGATAATGTGCTCCTCACGAATAGCAATGTCCGCCCGGTACATCGGGCGACCAGTGCCGTCTATGAGAGTACCATTTTTGATGAGAATATCGTACATGATTTTTTTTCTAAACACCCTCTCTTACGAGGCACTTTTTCCACCCGTTATTGTCTCCACTTCCCTCATAAATGCTCTATCTTTCTGAAGAATTTTTGGAATGAGCACCATAAGATCAGCCCCGTCTTTGAGCTCCTTCACTCTCTGAAGCCCCCCGCTCTTCGCTCGAGCGAGCATATCATCGTACCCAGACATATGCGGCAAAAGAAAACGCACATTGCGAAAATCTGACTTGATCGCGGCCATAACAACGGTAGCCGTACGCGCCTCAGGAAGCATTTCTGAAATGGCACTTCCAGCGGTACGGTTATTTTTCATTCCTGCTACCCGAATATTAAAATCCTCATCCTTCTTCAGCGTGCCCGGGTCAGCATAGTGCATCGCATAGGCCGGGTCGATCTTTGCTACCTCAAGCATAAAGAGCTTGTCCTTTTTAGCAGCCATCGGTAAATCTTCAAGGATTTTCCCGATAGATCCCCCTGCCTTATTAATCTCTTCTAAACGCGGGAAAAAATCATTGGTCTCGTCAAAAACTGCTTCACTAATCTTTTCTCGACCAAATTCACGATCAACCTCTGTCTCCTCTGAGGTCAAGGCCTCTTCCGTCTCTAACGTGCTCAGCTCATCGACCTCTTTTGTTGTCTCTGCTTCTTTTTCTACGGCGCGCGGCTCAATCTTTTCTTTTTTTTCTTCGACTTTTGGAGGAGTGACCGCGGACGCCACTTCATCTCCCGAGCCAGGCCCTGATAATGCTATCAATTTTGCTTCGCACACCTTACGTTCTTCAATTAGATGGATGAGCTCGTCATCAGCTTTGTCTGGTGTAATGAGGGCATTTAAACGTGACAACTCGTTTTGGATAGTTTCCGTCTCTTCCGCTCTCCTGACACTCTCTGCCTGTTCCTGCTTAATCTTCTCGTAGTCTGCTTGTAGCTCCTCAAACTGTTTTCGTTCAGCTAAAAGGTGAAGGATGTCCTCGTCAGAAAGCTTGCCAAGGGTGGTAGCGGCGATTTCAGCTAATCTTATTTTGTAGTCGATTGTTTTTGCCATAGTGGTGCAAAGAGTTAGCTTACAAACGTTCTGCCATCTCCACAAGACGGTTCGAGTAGCCCCATTCGTTATCATACCAGGCTATTACTTTTACCAGGTCACCATCAATCACCTTGGTGAGAGCAAGGTCGACAATACTCGAGTGTGGATTGCCAATAAAATCGGAGGAGACGAGGGGCTCATCGGTCACCGCCAGCACGGCCTTATAACGTGGTTCGAGTGAGGCCGCTTTCAAAGTAGCGTTGACTTCTTCTGCGGTCGTTTTCTTTTTCAGGACAAAAGTAAAATCAGTAAGCGAAACTATGATGGTCGGAACACGCACCGAGTGTCCGTCGAAGAGCCCCTTGAGATCTGGAATCACCTGAGTCACAGCGATAGCAGCTCCTGTTGTTGTCGGGACCATGTTTTGAGAAGCGGCGCGGGCGCGACGGAGATCTTTGTGAGGACCATCCTGAAGATTCTGGTCAGCTGTATACGAGTGTATGGTGGTCATGAGCGCTTTCGCAATACCAAATTTCTCATGAAGAATCTTGGCGACTGGAGCGAGCGAATTCGTGGTACACGAGGCATTAGAAATAATAGCCTCATCAGCGTAGGCTTCTTCATTGACTCCCATAAGAAATGTCGGCACTGAATCATCGTCTCCTTTAGCAGGCGCGGAGAGGAGTACTTTCTTGGCCCCAGCCGTAATGTGCTGCGAAGCCCCTTCTTTATCCGTAAACCGTCCCGTACACTCTAAAACAACATCTACTTCAAGCTCTCCCCATGGGAGTCTCTTGGGATCAGGTTCGGCATACACTGGCACAGACAGACCATCCACGACCAGGGAACCATCTTTGACAACTACCTCTTTCCCATAATGTCCGTAGGCCGTATCATAGCGGAGAAGATGAGCCAAGATAGTAGCGTCCGTCAGATCATTAATCGCGACTACTTCTACTCCACTCTTCTCCAAAGCAATCTTAAATGCCGCTCGTCCAATTCTTCCAAATCCATTGATAGCGATTCTTTTTTTCGTCATAGTCGTTTTTTTTGTATTTTGTGGAGAGCAATTCAGTATTTAGGCTTTTCCAGCACTTCCGAAAGCAACAATTTTTGCTTTAACTCCTTCCTGTACAGCGATTTTTCCCATTCCGAGCACTTTGCGCAAATCGGATTCGTCTTCTCCTCGGAGCGCCTCGCGGAGTCCGCCAATAAAGGCAAGGCGGGTGGCCGTATCAACATTGAAACAACTAATACCACGCTTGATCACCTCCGCTACTCGGCCATTGTGCCAATCCGATGCTCCATGGAGAACAAGTGGAATATCAACGAGTGTAGCGATAGCGCTTAAACGTTCGAAGTCCGGCTCACTTCGCTCTTGAAAAAATCCATGGGCATTGCCAATCGCAACCGCGAGTGTATCAATCCCTGTTTCTGTGACAAAATCCACCACCTGATTCGGATCAGACATATACTTATCCCACTCGATACCCTCCATTTCCATTTCACCAAGATAGGGAACATTACCGAGTTCAGCCTGAACAACGACACCGCGACCATGAGCAATCTCGACAATCTTTTTTGTCATCATGACATTGTCGACATACTCTTTGCGTGAACCATCATACATAACTGAAGCAAACCCGATATCCATGGCTCGTTCTACTACTTCAAAATTTTTGCCGTGGTCGAGATGAATACCCACTGGAATTTCTGGAGCGTACCACTCAGCTATATTTTTGGTGAGGTGATAAATAGCACGACCGCCGGCATAGTCAAACGTCTTCTCAGTCATCTGAACAATGACTGGTGACTTAAGTTCTTTGGCTGCTTCAATAATAGCCCTGGTTGTCTCGAGATTCACCGTATTAAAAGCACCAAGAGCATATCCCCCTTTTTTAGCCTGCACCAAGAGATCCTTAACATTCGTAAGCATAGTCTTTTCCTTTATTGATTCAAATCGGCACTGACTCCGTAGTCTTCAAGTATATTCATCATCTTGACTATCTCGTACGGAAAGAGACTTTCGCGACCGACAAGCACTCCCTGCATACCCGCCTCGTACGAAACCGCTGGGAGAAAGCTACTTTTTACCGAACCGCCATACAGTACTGTTACTTTTTCAGCCGTTTCACTTTCAAAGAGCTCAGTCAAAATTTTCCGAATGAGTACCCGCACCTGGAGAATCTCTTGCGATGTCGGGAGCGTATCAGTACCAATCGCGTAGCGTGGCTCATAAGCCAAAAGAACGCTTTCGGCTTGAAGTTTAGACAAACCGGCAAAAATACTTCGCACCTGAGCATCAATGACTCGGTCCGTATCCTGTCTGGCGCGCTCTTCGGCTGTCTCACCAATACAGACAATCGGCGTCAAGAGGTGCTTTAAAGCTGCCGTTGTTTTCTTTTTAACCGTCTCATCGGTTTCATGTTGATACTGACGCCTCTCACTGTGACCAATAAGGACCGAGGTGGCACCAGCATTTTTGAGCATAAGCGGTGACACCTCTCCAGTGTAGGCACCACTTTTCTCCCAAAACATATCTTGGGCCCCTGATTCTACTCCGGCCGGCAAACGGGAAAACTCTCGTAGATAAGGAAATGGCGGACAGAGAATACTTTTTACAAATCTGTATTCCTTGGCCTTTATTTCCCTTTTAAGGACAGCAACATACTGTTCTGCCTCTTCGTGAGAGAGCATGTTCATCTTGAGATTACCAACGACGTAAAACATAGCGGAATATTAGGGAGTGCCTTCACGAGAGAGCATGCTTCGCAGATGGCGTGCCGCTTCTTCTGGCTGTATGAGCGATACTTCGATACCGGTCGAAAGCTCAAAGCCCGCCCAAGTCGCCGTATGAGGCAAGATTTCAATGTGCCACTGGTAGTACGGATACTCTCGGCCATCACAGGGAGCTGTATGAATATAAAAATTGTAGGCTGGATCATGGAGACCGCCATAAAGGGCAGCGAGCGCCTGACGAAGAGCCTCTCCGCACGCCAACTTTTCTTCTTCAGTGATGCGTTCAAAATATGGATTGGGACGCTTCCCAACAATCCACACTTCAAAAGCCGTCCGTGATGCAAAAGGACAGAAGGCGACGAAGTGTTCATTTTCAAAAATTACCCGCTTCTTGTGCGCTACCTCATAGTCAACCATGACGCTGTAGACACGGGTTTTATTACTCTTGTAGTAGCGTGTAGCTCCATTAAGCTCAAGCTCCATGTAGGGAGAAACTACCGGGATAGCCATGAGCTGGGAATGAGGGTGAGGTAATGACGCACCTGCCTCTTTGCCGTGATTATGAAAAATGTGAATAGAGTTAACACTCTTTTTGTTCATGAGATCAAGGTAACGTTCCTGACAGGCATCAATGACTTCAGCTGCCTGCCAGATAGCGAGCTCTCCTAGTGATCGCTTGGGATCACGGGTAATGATCACTTCGTGATAGCCGGCCCCACTCATGGCAAAGTAGGGGCCCTCAGATAAGTCCTTAGTCTGCTTGCCTCGAGAAAAAGCTGGGTATTTATTTGGAATAACCCGAAGGCTCCAATCCCCCTCTGGCAGTCGGTATACTAAGACATCTTTTTCCTGCCCGCTCTCTTCTAAATCCGCAAAAGGATCAGGCTCGTCAGCTGCCGGGATACGATCGGTCGCTACAAAAGCTTCTGGGCGCTTGGCTCGACCAGTGGCAATGACGACCCAGTCCCCGGTCACTATATCTTGCCTGAGTTCTGACTCCTTCGTCACTTCTTTGGTTTTTTCTTCTGATTCCATGTTTCTTTGTATTTATGTCGCTGCCGGCTTCACGATTGCCTCGACTGCACAGGTACTTCTTTTTTAGTATAGTCTTTGATTCGATACGCACCAGTGAGGAGTCGCCACTTGGTCTTAAAAAGATCGATAAGCACCTGGATAAAGCCATTTGGTCCCGTAAGAGAAACTGTCGAACCCTCTTCATTCATCCAGCGTACTGGCATTTGCTTGACCCGAAATCCGAGCTTAACGGCAAGAATAATAAGCTCAAAATCAAAGCCGAAGCGATTCACCACCATCCGACTTGCTACCGCCTTGGCCGCTTCACCTGAAAGCATCTTAAACCCACACTGCGTATCTGAATAGCGCCACAGCCCAAGCACGATGCGAATGAGCCAGTTGCCACCCTCACCCATCACTTCTCGGAACTTTGGTTGGTGCACCTGGATAAAAGATCCCTCGATCTTGCGCGAACCAATCACCAGATCAAAGCCTGACTCAATCTGTGGCAAAAACGTGTCAATATGGGTAATCGGAGTCGATCCATCAGCATCAAGAAAGACGATATAGGTGCCTAACGCCTCGAGGAGTCCTTGGCGCACGACAGAGCCTTTACCGTGATTTTCCGCATTATCAATCACTCGCAGGTGCGGGATCTGGAGAGCGTAGTTCCGGGCTACTTCAGCCGTGTTGTCAGGGCTGCCGTCTTCCACGACAATAATTTCGTACGAATAGCTCTTGCTTTTCAAATACCTGTCGACTTCAAGGAGGTTTCTCCCGATGCGCTCCCCTTCTTTATAGGCTGGGATAACGACTGAAAGATAGGGTGTTGCCATAGACAAAAATAACGGATCAGTTGAAATTGCAATTTCCGAGGACGCTAGTATTGTACCATAAAAAAGGAGTTCCCGCACCTCAGGAAGAGGGGTAAAGGAGGAGATAAAAAATTCTGACACCTTATAAGGTCATGGTTTTCTGATCCAGCCAGGACTGAAGGAGAATACGGGCAGCTTCGGCATCGTCGTGCGCTGAGACGCGCCTCTCGCCCTGAGCAATCAGGGTTTGTTGAGCCATTTTACTTGTAAACATTTCATCTTGGTAAGCAACATTCACTCCAAAACGTTCGCCGAGTACTTTCCCGAGCTTCTCTGCCTCATACTCTCCCACAAAGGTGCCGCTTTTATGAATGCCGATAACAACCGTCCCTACCGCTTCTTTTTCCAAAAGCTCCCCGATATTTTTGAGGAACTGTTCATCATTTTTAAGTATCATAAAAGCAAGTGCCAAGCGCGTCTCCTCATGCGCCAAAGCCACGCCAATTTTTGCCTTCCCCCAATCAATGCCCAGATAATTTTCTTTTGGATTCATAGGATTTTCACTCAAAAAGCACTCTTTTTGGGAGATACTTGTTTTTTCTGAACTCCGGTTGCTGTCGGCAACATTTCCCATGAGCACACCGGTAACAGTCGAGTGTCGACACGGCGGCTTCGAGTAGGTAGCTCCCTGTTCGGTAAGGTGAGTGAGAAATGCTCGACAGCAAGAAAGGGGAAGAAAAAATAAGTATCTCCTAGAAAGTCAAAAACTATACCTTCGTGAGCACTTCCGCGCCATATTCGGTAATCACTACCGTATCCTCGAAGTGAGCAGACAGTCTGCCATCCGCGGTTATAAACGTCCAATCGTCCGAAGCGATATCGACCTCAAATGTCCCGGCGTTTACCATAGGCTCGAGAGCAAGCGTCATCCCGGGTTCGAGAATAAAATCACGCATACGACGCGATACATAGTTTGGCACCTGCGGATCTTCATGAAGTTCCCGTCCAACCCCATGTCCCACGAGGTCACGGACGACCGAAAAACCATTCGCTTCGACGTGCCGCTGTACAGTACCAGCGTAAGCGGATATCGGTGCTCCTGGCTTAAGCTCAAGAATACCAAGCCGCAGACTCTCGCGCGTCACATCGAGGAGACGCTTTGCCTCAGGTGAGACTGGACTAACTGCAATCGTCCGAGCCATATCGGACACCATGCCTTCAAAACGCATCCCAATATCGAGCTTAAGGAGGTCACCTGCTTTGATGACACGCTTGTCACTCGGGATTCCGTGTACAACCTCGTTATTAAGTGATAGACAAACACTCGCCGGGAAGGGCTTACCCGATGAGGCACCGTAGCCTTTGAAAATAGGTATACCACCAGCTTCACGAATAAGTTTTTCAGAAAGTACATCGATATCTTTAGTGGTGACTCCCTCTTCCACGCTCGCTATCACCTGATCTAATACTAACGCGAGACGCTTACACGATTCTCGTAAGCGCTCAATTTCATCGCTAGTTTTGATCCACTGTTTAGTCATAATTAGTCTGGACGGACGTGTTCGAGTATAGACTTAAACACTTTATAGGTCTCTTGGTTACCATCGACCGACAAGAGTTGCCCTGTTTTTTCAAAGTATGTAATAACAGGCAATGTTTCTTCATGAAAAATACGGTGACGAGTCCGAACTCCTTCCGGCGTATCATCAATTCTCTGAGCAATAGTCCCCTGGCAATACCGACAAGGTTCATCACTCTCGACAAGACTCTTGCCGAGAATGTAGGTGCGCTTACAGGTAGTACAGGCATAACGCTTCGAAATGCGCTCCACCGAGACTGCTTCTGGCACATCGATGAAAATAACCTTATTCAAGGTACGACCGCTTTTGGCAAGGGCATCGAGCACTGGCTCGATCTGGCTTTCTCGTCTCGGAATGCCATCAATCAAAAGTCCGACTGTATTCGGCACAAAATGAATAGCGCCCGAAAGGACTGACAATACGATTCCATCAGGAGCAAACTCATGCTTGACGTTGATTCTTTCATTGACCTCTCTTCCAAGCTGAGTATTATGGGAGGCCACAGCCCGAAGCTCGGCGCCGATATCAATATGGGAGAGATGCAAAGAGCTTTTCAAAAGCTCCGCCTGAGTACTTTTGCCGCTTCCAGCTGAGCCAAGCAAAATATAGGTGTCCTTAAGAGGCATGGGATAATTTCTAATTTTTAACTCTCATTTTTAAACGACGATTCAGTCCCTAGAACGATTCGTAACTCCGCATCGTCATCTGACTCTGGATATGCTTCACCGTTTCCAAAACGACTGACACTACAATTAAGATACTGACTCCACCAAGCGAAAATGCCTGGATGCCAGTCATGCCCTGAACCACGAATGGCAGCACCGCAATAATGCCAAGGAAGAGTGACCCGGCAAGGGTGATGCGATTGATTATATGATAGAGATAGTCAGCCGTTGTTGCTCCGGGGCGAATACCAGGGATATAACCTCCTTGCTTCTGCAGGTTTTCGGAAATCTTGTGCGGATCAAAGACAACAGCAGTATAGAAGTAGGTAAAAAGCACCACTAAAACAAAGTATGAGATTCCATAGACCCACTGATCCTGAAGCCAAGCACTTACTGTAATTGCTATACTCGCTACTTTCACATTAGCGCTCTGGGCGAGAAAGTTCGCGATCATGGTAGGAATAAGGATAATCGAAACAGCAAAAATAATTGGGATGACACCAGCTTGATTTACCTTGAGCGGGAGATGTGTCGCTGAGCCACCGTACACCTGAGCACCACGCACCCGTTTGGCGTAAGCAACTGGTATCGTTCGTTGGCCTTCATTGATAAAGATCACTCCGGCAATTGTGATAGCAGCCAGAGCGAAGAAAATCAGGTAAGTAAAAATTTGCGACGGATCCCAGGTCGAAATAAAACGAGAGACGCCTGTTGGGAGGCTCGAGACTATGCCTGCAAAAATAATCATAGAAACACCGTTCCCAAGACCCTTTTCGGTAATAAGCTCACCAAGCCACATAAGAAAGACCGTGCCAGCGGTGGCGCTAATAATGATGATGGTCATAGTAAAGGGACTGATGTCCCCTAAGATGTTCTGCGACCGGAGGAGCGAGAGCATGCTAAAAGACTGGAGCCCAGCGAGCGGGACCGTAAGCCACCTGGTCCACATGTTGAACTTTTGACGCCCTTGCTCTCCTTCTTCTTTGTAGAGACGCTCGAGGCTCGGCACAAGCGTCGTCAACAACTGCATAATAATGGAGGCGGTAATATACGGCGCTACTCCGAGGAGCACGATCGAAATATTTGACAATCCACCTCCTGAAAAAATATTGAGGAGACCGAGAAAGGCATTGTCCTCAAAAAGTCTTTTCAGTGCCAAAACATCCACTCCCGGCAGAGGAATGTTGGCGACGAGACGATACACCACCAAAAGAGCGAGGATAAAGAGGATTTTGTTCCGCAGATCTCGCACGCGAAAAATATTGAAAAAGGTTTCGTTCATGTAGAGTATTTGGTACGTTCTCCTCTCAGTATACGGTACTGTTCCCTAAAGAGACAAGGCGTGTGAGCAAAAAAGTCCTTTTCTAGGCCACAAAAGACTTTTTGGCAGTTTCCGAAGCAAGAACATCAGCACCCAAAGAAAGCTTCTTTGAGAGCGTCCCGGTAGCGACAACCTTGACACCGTGAAGGAGCGCTTTTTTGTCGACGACACCCTTTTGAACCAAGAGAGTCCGCGTCACAACATCGCCATCATTCATGGTTCGCTCGAGATCACTTAACGTGACGGTATGTTTTTTTGGATGAATAGACTTAAAGCCGCGCACTTTTTTCATACGCTCGAGGAGAGTAGAACGCCCACCTTCGAACAACGGATCCACAGAGGCACCCGTTCGAGACTTTTGACCATTGGAGCCGCGACCAGCCGTTGTGCCGGTTTTTCCGCCACGTCCAATACGCTTTCGTTCTTTTCGTTTTGGCACTGTCAGTTCGTGAATTTGCATAGACTCTACACTAGAAATAAAGAATGTTCTACTTACTCGGCGCTCCCATGACTTCTCCGCTCACCGTCTCCTCTACCCCTACTCCCTTAGGAGCTTTCGGGACACGCGGAGCCTTGAGCATCTGAAGCGCTTTGATAGTAACCCGAGCAACGTTCAAAGGGTTTGATGCTCCGAGAGACTTTGAAACAATGTCTTTGACTCCGAGGAGATCGACGACGGCTCGAACTGCTCCACCAGCGATAATCCCTCGTCCAAGGCTAGCGGGCTTGAGAAGTACCTTAGCGCTCCCGAGCTTAGCTGAGACATCATGAGGCAAAGTACCGGCGGCAAGCTCTACGGTAATCATATTTTTCTTGGCATCGTTGTAAGCCTTTTTGATAGCATCAGAAACATCAGAACCCTTCGCAACACCGACTCCCACCTTGCCCCTACGATTACCAATAACGAGTGTGGCACGGAAACGGAAACGACGGCCACCCTTTACCACGCGGGTAACACGAGCTAAGTTGAGGAGCTTTTGATCAAACTCTGGCTTCTCGCGCTTTGTCATTTTTCTTCCTTGCTTTGCCATACGGTTATTGTGTGCGAATCACTTACTTATAGAGGATTTTAAACGGCGATACCATTTTGACGGAGCGCTTCAGCGATCGCTTTTACCTTACCGTGATAGCGATATCCGGAACGATCGAAGACAGCGAGCTTAATAGACTGCTTTTCAAGATGTGAAGCTAAGAGTACACCGAGAGCCGTGACGCTCTCTACGGTGTTCTTCGAGTTTTTTCCAAGGTGTGCGAGTGTCACATGGGCGAGTGTACGCCCCAAGACATCATCAATCGCCTGAGCGGAAAAATTCTTGAGACTTCGGAAAACTGAAACTCGAGGACAGGTGGCGGTCCCAGAAACCTTGGCTCGCACACGCAGCTGGCGCTTGAGACGTTTCAGTTTTTTTGCTTCTTGTTTTAACATAGTCGTAACGTATTCACTCTCATTATTAGGCCGCTGCCTTCTTTCCTTCTTTTCGTCTCACGATTTCGCCAACGTAGCGGAAACCCTTGCCCTTATACGGCTCAACTGGCTTGAGCTTGCGAACAACAGCCGTGAATTCTCCTACTTGTTGTTTGTCAGAACCACTTACCTTAAGCACGTTCCCTTCCACGGTAGCGACGATTCCTTCGGGGAGGAGCATCTCGACTGGATGAGAAAAACCGAGAGCTAAAACAAGTTTTTTTCCCTGCAGGTTCATACGGAAACCGACACCATTTAATTCGAGAGCTTTTTCAAAAGCGGCAGTGACGCCAATAATCATATTAGCCAGAGTCTTCGTCGTGGTTCCCCACAAAGCTTGCGCTTGTTTTGATTCGCTTGCCTTAGTCACGACGAGCTCTCCTTCTCCGATCGCCACCTTCACCTCACGACGGTGCGCAAAAGTAAGTGTTCCTTTCGGACCTTTTACCGATACCACACGCTTATCGAGAGAAACCTCGACGCCACTTGGGATAATAACTGGTTTTTTACCAATTCTACTCATAAAATTGCTGTTACCACACTTTACACAAATACTCACCGCCCAAGCCCTTGGCGTACGCCTCGCCTCCCGTCATCACTCCCTGTGAAGTAGAGACAATAGCTATACCGTAGCCATTTTTGACTTTTTTCACATCATGACTCTTGACATAAATACGTCGGCCTTGCTTTGACACCAGAGTAATCTCTTGGATAGCTGGAGCCTTTTTCGTTGGTGAAATATCAGTATATTTGAGCCATACGGACAGTGTCGCCTTGACGCCCTCTTCCTCTTTTTCTACGCGAGCAACAAATCCTTCGCGCAGAAGAATGTCAGCAATGACACGTTTGAGCTTGGACGCAGGAAAAGACACTACCAACTTACCAGCTGCCTGGGCATTACGGATTCTTGTCAACATGTCTGCGATTGGGTCCAACATAGTGCTTTAAGCTTATTTACTTCCTAGCCCCCTAGCTTCTCGGCACGAGATCTGACTCATGTCTGAGAAGCTAAGAAACTAAGAAGTGTTCTTGTTACCAGGAAGCCTTCTTAACCCCGGGAATCTCACCTGTTGAGGCAAGCTCTCGGAAACAGATACGACAGATATCGTACCGGCGCAAATATCCTCGCTTACGACCACACTTCCAACACCGCCTCACGATACGAGTCGAGAATTTCGGTGTTTTAAGTGCTCTTGCTTGGGTAGATGTCTTAGCCATAATGCTTTATTTATCGTTAGGATCAACCACCTGAAACGGCACCCCGAGGTTCCGAAACAGGACTCGACCTTCTTCATGATTCTTAGCCGTCGTTACAACATTGACCTGAAAACTAAATACGTGCTGAACTTTTTCTGGGACAATTTCTGAGAAAATAGTGTGATCCTTGATACCGAGGTTGAGATTCCCGCCGTGATCAACTGACTTTTCAGTCACCCCTTGAAAGTCACGGACTCGAGGAAGGGCAATCAGAAGTAAACGGTCCAAGAAGTCCCACATGCGTTTGCCGTGCAGTGTCGTGCGGGCTCCGATTTCGAGGTCCTCACGAATCTTGAAGCCAGCGATAGCTTTCCGAGCCTTCGTCAGGGGCACTTTTTGTCCAGTAATCTTCTCGAGAGATTCGATCACTTCGTCTACCCGCTTCTGATCCTTCAAAATCTTCCCGATACCGACATTAACAACAACTTTAGCAATGCGAGGCAAAGCCATGGGATTCTTGATTCCAAGTTCCGTCATTAAAGCCGGAATGGCTTTTTTCGCATAGGTTGTTTTTACTGATGGTGTTTTCATAGTATATCTCTGGCTAGATTGCCTTATTTGCTTTCTTGCTTATCCGAACTTTCTCGCCACCCTCAATCTTCCATCCGACGCGTGTCGGCGTACCAGTGTGCGGACAGACAAGCATGACATTAGAGACATGGACAGGAGCTTCTTTCTCAATGCGCTCCCCCTTCTTACCATCCTTCTTGGCCCGAATATGACGCTTCAAAATATTTACACCCTTCACCACGATTTTCTCGAGAGCGGGCAACACCAACAGTACCTCGCCTCGCGAGCCACGGTCTTTGCCGGCCGTTATTTGTACTGTGTCACCTTTCTTGATCTTCATAGTGATAGGATTTGTCTGACTTACAAAACGCTTAGAGAACTTCAGGGGCGAGGGAAACGATTTTGGAAAACCCTTTTTCTCGGAGCTCCCGAGCAATGGGACCAAAGATACGGGTACCCTTGGGGTCGATGAGGTTGGCATCGAGAATGACTGCTGCATTTTCATCGAAACGGATATAGGAGTTGTCTTTGCGACGATATTCCTTAACCTGTCGTACAATCACCGCCTTCACCTTGTCTCCCTTCTTGACCATACCTCGTGGTTCCGCCACCTTCACAGAAGCGACGACGATATCGCCGAGACTCGCGTAACGACGACGAGTACCACCGAGCACCTTGAAGCATTCGATGATCTTGGCACCGGAGTTGTCTGCTACCTTAAGTCTTGATTCTGCTTGTATCATAATCTTCTTCCTGGAGTACTTAGGCGATAATAGTGTGGCGCTTGTCACGGCTCATGGGACGACATTCCTGAAACGAAACCTTGGTACCGAGGGCGTACTGCTTACTATCTGTAACGTGCACCTTATACTTTTTTGAGGAGCGGTACTGTTTCAGATACTTTGGGTGTGTTTTAAATATATCGACATTAACGACAATCGTTTTGTCCATAGCATTACTCACCACTACACCTTGTAGTTTTGGGGCCTTACTGAGTGTATCTTTTTTTGGGGTTGTCATCTTCATATGTAGAGAGAAAAGCTAGTTGACTGCAAGTGTCTCGGTCGTACTATCAGTTTTGGCGAGAGATTGGATAGTTAAAATGCGAGCGATATCTTTTTTCATTTTCCGGTAGTCGCCATGATTTTTGGCTTCACGTGTCGACAAGTCGAAACGAAGCTTACGAAGCTTATCAGAAAGTTGAGAGAGGACCTGCGTACGCTCTTCAACAGATTTTTCTTGCCATTCTTTTGCTTTCATAATTGCTTCTCTCAAATAAATACTAGCTTTTGGTGACAAACTTGGTTTTGACTGAAAGCTTGTGTGAGGCGAGGCGCATGGCATCTTCGGCAGCAGTCTTGGTTATACCATCGAGTTCAAAGAGCATCTTACCGGCTTGCACCTTGGCTACAAAGTGATCCACGCTTCCCTTTCCCTTTCCCATCGGAGTCTGCTCACCCTTTTTGGTCATAGGCTTGTCCGGAAATACTCTAATCCATACTTTGCCGCCCCGCTGAATAGCACGCGTCATCGCTCGTCTCGCCGCTTCGATCTGGCGCGCAGAGATAAGTCCTTCTTCCATAGCCTTAAGGCCATAGCTTCCGAAACTCACCGCTGTACCACTCGTCGCTGGCTTGTTTGACCAGCCACCACGCTGGACTTTACGGTGTTTCACTTTTCTTGGCATGAGCAACATAGGCGTTTCGTTATTCGACGGAGCTAAACTTTTCTCCTTTGTAAATCCAGGTCTTCACCCCAATGACTCCGTAGGTTGTTTTGGCTTCGGTACGAGCAAAGTCGATATCGGCGCGGAGTGTATGGAGAGGAATCTTCCCTCGAGAGAGCCATTCGCGACGGGACATTTCTGCGCCACCGAGACGTCCAGAAATTTCGATTTTGACTCCTTCTACGGTTTTATTGGCCTCTACCTGATCGAGCATACCTTTGAGAATCCGACGGAAAGGCAAGCGTTTCTCGAGTTGCTCTGCTACCTGTTGACCAACGAGCATAGCGTTTGTCTCGGCATTTTTCACTTCTTGGACCTCAACCTTTAGCTCTATTTTTTTGCCTGCAAAAAAACGTTTCTTAAGAACTCTGGTCAAATCTTCAATGCCGGTTCCGCCGCGACCAATCAACACTCCCGGGCGAGAGGTATGAATGGCGAGACGGAGTACGTTTGCCGAACGCTCGACAGTGACACTTGCGATAGCGGCTGCTTTCCATTTAGCCATGACAAACTCGCGGATTTCAACATCTTTACGAAGTTGTTCTCGGTACGTTTTTTTCGCGCTAAACCAACGAGACTGCCACTGTGTCGTGATTCCGAGTCGAATGCCAGTTGGATGTACTTTATTGCCCATATTTCTCTGTTAGCTTTTACGATGATTTTCGTTGGAACATCTTCTTAACCATTTTTCCGGCTGGTTTGGCGCCCTTCAGCATTTCTTTTTTATTGTCGGGCTTGAGGCTGCGCGGCAACGATTTTTCATCTTTCTTCAGTGTAGCATCCTCTGTCTCTCCTGAAACGACCACCGTTTCTTTTTGCGCTTGCTTGGTCGTAATCCGGTTCTTTCCTTCAATACGTTCCTCAAGAGTCAGAACGATATTGGAGCCACGTCGGATGAGCGGAGTAGCACGGCCGAAAGCGCGCGGGAGCCAGCGTTCAAGTCGCAGTCCATCACCCACGGAGATGGAGTGGATATAGAGGTTATCACTATCCAGACCAAAATTGTGAGTGGCATTAGCAATAGCGCTCGAAAGAAGCGTAAAGAGTGGTGAAGAAGATTTCTTAACCTGCTTTTTAAGCTGAATCAAGGCTTCACGGGTATCCACACCTATAAGAGCATGGGTCAAAAGACGCACTTTCCGTGGAGCGATTCGCAAATTGTTGAGAGTAGCTCGTACTTTCATAAAAATATCTACTTCTTAGTCGCAGTGGTGGCAGCCTTCGCAGCTTTCGCGGCATCGAGCTCTCGTTGTTTAGCGGCAATTTCTATTTCTTTCTGCATTTTCCCTCCATGACGGTTAAATTTTCGGGTGGGAGAGAACTCGCCTAAACGATGGCCAACCATCTCTTCGGTTGTAAGCACCGACACAAAGTCCTTGCCATTGTGAACACCGAAGGTAAACCCTACCATCTCAGGCGAGATAACGCAAGCACGAGACCAAGTCTTGATGACCTGACGATCACCAAGCTTCTTTCCTTCAAGTTTCTTGAGAACTCGCGGATCGACGTATGGACCTTTTTTGAGACTTCGTGACATAGGATCTTTCTCTTAGGAGCGAACGTATAGTTATTTCTTGGTGCGACGACGGACGATGTACTTGTTGCTTTGATTTTTTCGGCTCCTTGTTTTCTTTCCAAGGGCTGGCTTTCCCCATGGAGTCTTCGGGTGCATACCAATCGGCTGACGGCCTTCACCTCCACCGTGAGGGTGATCGACTGGGTTCATAGCGCTCCCACGGACATGTGGTCGCCTGTTTAACCATCGACTCCGACCAGCCTTACCGATACGCTCAGCACCGTGCTCGAAGTTACTCACCTGTCCAAGGGTCGCAAAGCACTCTTTACTTATAAGGCGGATTTCGCCAGAAGCCAGTTTGATCTGGGCCATCGGTCCGTCAAGCGCCATAAGGACTGCCTGAGAACCAGCGCTCCGTACCATCTGACCACCCTTACCAATCTTCATTTCAATATTACAAATCGTCGTTCCGGCTGGGATATTTTTGAGGAGCATACGATTCCCATTTTCTACCGGGACGCTTTCATCAGAAAGCACTGTACCACCCTGCTTCATACCATCGGTCGCCAAGATGTAGCGCTTCTCACCATCAGCATAGTGCACGAGAGCGATAAGAGATGACCGGTTCGGATCTTTTTCGAGATGAGCAATTTTTCCCGGAACACCTAACTTGTCCTGACGAAAGTCGATCACACGGAAACGTCTCTTGTGGCCACCGCCCTGATGACGGGTAGAGATTTTTCCATGAGAACGACCAGCGAGCTTCTTGTGAGCTTTCAGAAGAGATTTTTCGGGCGCCTTATCAGTAATACCTTCAGGCTTAACAATCGACATGTTTCGTCGCCCGGCATTATTCTTTTTGTAGATCTTGATTGCCATAGAATTGCTTCTCTTAGATACCGGCCTTAAACAGTTCGATAGTCTGCCCCTTCACCACGGTGACGATAGCTTTTTTGATTGCCCCTTTGATTCCGGGAGTTCTATTCTTGCCACTCATGCGTTTTTTGGCCGGAAGTCGCACCATGTTGACGTCGAGAACGTTTACACCGTAGACCTCTTCAACAGCTCGCTTGACTGATTTTTTGGTTGAGGTACGAGTCACTTCAAAGACATACTTGTTCTGTGCGTTCTGAGCATAGGCCTTTTCTGTAATGCGAGGACGAGCCAAGACACGGAAAGCCAGAGGGCTTTCTTTGGGAGAGAGCTTACGGAGCGTCTTTTTTTCTTCTTTGTTACCAAGGATACTCATAGTAGTAAGCTTATTTCTTTGATGACGCTCCCCAAGAAGCAAAACGCTTCTCCAACACCGCGATGCTCGCTTCGGTCATAAGGAGATACTCATGATCAAGGAGCTGAACGACATTCAGATTTTCTGTGAGGGTATTTTCAATTCGGGGAATATTACGCGATACTTTGGTCAAAGGAAATTCTGCTCCTGAGAAAGCAACCGTTACGCTCTTACTCTGCACTCCGAGTGCCACAAGCGTTGAGGCAAAAAGCTTGGTTTTTGGCTCTGTGTAGGTAAGCGCATCCAAGATGAGAAGCTTCCCAGCACGAAGCTTTTCCGAAAGAGCAATCATAACTGCTTTCTGGCGCATTTTGGCTGTTGTATTTTTAGAAAAATTGCGTTCCTTGGTCGGACCAAAGGTGATTCCACCCTTACGCCAAAGTGGACTACGAGTAGCGCCGGCGCGAGCACGCCCAGTACCTTTTTGACGCCATGGCTTAATTCCAGATCCAGAGCGTTCGCCTCGATCCTTAGTATGAGCAATCGCCACGCGTCTATTGGCAGTCAAAGCAACGTACACCTGATGAAGCAAGACATCGTTTGAGGGCACAGCAAAGATCGAGTCTTTCAGCTCAAGCTCTTTTACATCACCGCCAGAAATATTTTTGATACTAACCTTGGACATAGAGGGTATTATGATTGAGCGAGCGCTATTGTTACGATTCTGCCATTTACCCCGGGGACAGCTCCGCGGACACCAATGATACCATCTTCTCCGCTCACGTAGACAACTTCCAGATTAAGGGCAGTCATATTTTCTCCTCCCATACGTCCAGCCATACGACGTCCCTTTACCACGTGCTCAGGGAATGTGGCTCCGATACTACCAGCCTTTCTGATATCGTGCTTACGGCCGTGACTCGTCATCTGGCCACCGAAACCGTGACGCTTCACAACGCCCTGGAAGCCCTTACCCTTGGTGACACCAGCAACATTAACTGTATCACCCAGTGCAAAAACTGATACTGAAATTTCTGTCTCGACTGGAAACTTCCCGAGCTCGGAAGCAAGTTCCTGCAGCGCCTTACCACGATCCTCTTTTGTAATAGCACGATCAATACGAAATTCTTTCCGGATAGTCTTTTTGTCATTCTTCTTGGTTTCTACTTGCACGGCCAAGTAGCCGTCTTTTTCGAGAGTGCGATTCAGGCTGACAGTGTTCTTTTCACAGACAATCAGGGTCACATTCAAGGCGCCCATACTCTCATCGAAGAGGGTTGTCATGCCAAGTTTTTTTCCGATGATGAATTTCATAGGCTCTCTTCTACAGAAATTGACTTGAGTAAACAAAAAACTGGGCTTAAGGTGCGCGCCAGTTTTCAGAGTGTCTGAAATTTGGTTCGCTTAGTATCCATGCCCGACTCACTACGCAAAGGCATTGTGGACGGATCGCTCTTCTCATCTAAAACTTTCGATTGAAGAGGGACTTGAACGATTCTGTTTCTTTTTTCCCTACATCTTGATTTCCACATCCACACCAGCTGGCAAATCAAGGTTAGTAAGATTATCTATAGTTTTGGCAGTAGGATTAATGATATCGATCAAGCGCTTATGTACCCGCATTTCGTACTGATCACGAGAGTTCTTGTGAACAAACGTTGAGCGGTTGACTGTTACTTTATGAATCTCAGTCGGAAGTGGCACTGGACCCATAATTTCTGCACCGGTACGCTCAGCAGTCTCGACAATCTTTCTCGCGGACTGGTCGATCACCTTATGATCATACGCCTTGATCTTGATGCGTACACGCAGGTTCGGTGTTGTTTCTATCTTTTTCATTGCGTTCATTTGTGATGATACTCCGTTCCTTTTTCAAGAGAACTTTCGTGGAGGTAATCCGTGCTTCGCATTACCTCTCACTGAAGTTATCTCGATACACCCTACTTGGTGATCTTGGTAGCAACACCAGCACCGACGGTGCGTCCACCCTCTCTAATAGCAAAACGCATACCCTCTTCCATAGCGACTGGAGCCAAAAGTTTGATCTTGAGCTTGACAGTATCGCCCGGCATAACCATTTCAGTTCCTTCTGGCAATTCTACTTCGCCAGTTACATCGGTCGTACGAATGTAAAATTGTGGCTTGTAACCTTTGAAGAACGGGGTGTGACGCCCACCTTCTTCTTTGGAGAGAACATAGACCTCGCCATCAAATTCAGTGTGAGGAGTGATAGATCCCGGCTTGGCCAACACCTGACCACGTTCGACATCCTCTTTCTTGATACCGCGGATAAGGAGGCCGGCATTGTCACCAGCTGTACCCTTGTCGAGTTGCTTGTTAAACATTTCGATACCAGTTACCACCGTCTTGGCGGTTGGACGAATGCCAATGATTTCTACTTCTTCGTTGATATTGACGATACCGCGCTCAATACGACCAGTGACAACCGTACCGCGACCTTCAATCGAGAAGATATCTTCGATAGGCATGAGGAAAGGCTTGTCGAGATCACGAACTGGCTGAGGAATCTGAGTGTCCAAAGCGGCCATGAGGTCGAGGATTGGCTTAGCGTCAGCCTCATCGGCTGTCTTGGCATTCAAGGCCTTCAGGGCGCTTCCACGGACAATAGTGGCATTATCACCATCAAATTCGTATTTCGAGAGCAGTTCACGGACTTCCGCTTCAACCAAGTCAATAAGCTCAGCGTCATCCACCATGTCTACCTTGTTGAGGAAAACAACGATTGCTGGCACTCCCACCTGGCGGGCCAAAAGAATGTGCTCACGAGTCTGAGGCATAGGACCATCAGTCGCAGAAACAACCAATATAGCACCGTCCATCTGAGCGGCACCCGTAATCATGTTCTTGATGTAGTCGGCGTGTCCAGGACAGTCAACGTGCGCGTAGTGGCGAGCCTCTGATTCATACTCACAGTGTGAGGTAGAGATTGTGATACCGCGCTCGCGCTCTTCAGGAGCCTTGTCAATCTCATCGACGCTCTTCTCCTTGGCCAGTCCCTTCATAGAAAGGACATGCAAAATAGCGGCGGTGAGGGTGGTCTTGCCGTGGTCGACGTGACCGATAGTACCGACGTTGACGTGCGGTTTATTACGATTGAATTGCTCTACTGCCATAGCCTTAATACTCAAACGAATTATATATATTTGCTGTTGTTGTTTTTCAATCGGATTTCTTTGTCTAAAGACGAAAAAATGCCGAGAAAAAGCGTCACTCGCTATAATATCAACTGCTCGAATTTCTGTCAAGGCACGTCGATAGAGATGCTCTCTCGAGAACCACGAAGCCACTGAGAATTACCGTTCGAAAGCCTCTTCGAGTGCTCCATGAGTCATTTTCTCCATAGACGTCAGCTGAAAAAATCCAACACCTCGTCCACGTTTTTCAGAGCCATCTTTTAGTCGTACTATTACCGATACCGTGATAATTTTCTCACCAGCAACATCATTGGGGCCACGAAGCGTAAATTCGGCCTTGGCTCCTGGGGCACGTCGAGCCAAATTCTCAGTTAAGGAACGTTTTTCAAATTCAGTAAGAACGACGCCGTTTAGTATAATTGATTCCTAATTTTTTTCTGGAGCAGCTAGTATTTCAGGCGCTGCAACACTGAGAGCCACCACTCCAGCAGCTTTCAAAAAGTTACGCCGACTCGCTACTACTTCATCCTTTGGAGAAAGACTTTCGTTTTTCCCTTTTTCAGAAGAAGACATGCTCTCAAAACTTATCATAACTAATAATTTACGAAACTATATTACCTTCATTATAGCATACTCAAATTACAATAAGAAAAACCAGCCCAAATGGGCTGGTTTGGAGATTTCGTGATTTCGCTTCTCCCCTATGCTACCGCTTTGACATCGCCAGAAGCGGTGCGGGTACCAATGATTTCGGTCGCCACGTTGTTTGGTACTTCGGCATAGTGGCCGAATTCCATGGAGTAGCTGGCGCGACCCTGTGACATCGAACGCATCTGGGTGGCGTACCCAAACATCGATGAAAGTGGCACCTCGGCATGGATTTCCTTGACCTGAGCCGCCCCTTCACCACGGGTATTCATTTCCTTGATCACGCCACGCTTTGAGGAAAGATCACCAACAATATCACCCATAAAGTTTTCTGGAGTAATCACTACCGCCTTCATGACTGGCTCGAGAATAATCGGTTTTGATTTGCGACAGGCATCTTTGAATGCCATCGATCCAGCGATACGAAAAGCGGCTTCTGAAGAGTCAACATCGTGATAGGAACCATCGTAGACAGTGGCTTTGACATCCACCATCGGATAGCCAGCGAGTACTCCAGCGAGCATAGCCTCTTGAATTCCCTTGTCGATTGGCTTAATAAATTCCTGAGGAATCGCACCTCCTTTAACTTCATTCAAAAACTCGTAGCCCTTGCCAGTTTCATTTGGCTCTACCCTGACCCAGCAGTGACCATACTGGCCACGGCCACCAGACTGCTTGATGTACTTACCTTCAGCCTGCGCCGTAGCACGGATAGTCTCACGGTAAGCTACCTGTGGACGACCGACGTTGACCTCGACTTTAAATTCGCGTTTCATACGATCTACCAAGATGTCGAGGTGGAGCTCACCCATACCAGACATAATCGTCTGGCCAGTCTCTTCATCGGTGTGTACGCGGAAAGTTGGATCCTCTTCGAGCAGCTTCTTCAAAGCCATACCCATCTTCTCTTGGTCAACTTTAGTTTTTGGCTCAACGGAAATATCAATGACCGGCTCTGGAAAGGTGATTGACTCAAGAATAATAGGACTTTCCAGGTCACATAAAGTATTTCCAGTAGTAGTGGCTTTCATGCCAACGAGCGCTCCGATATCACCAGCCGTCAACTCATCAATTTCTTCGCGATGATTGGCGTGCATACGAAGAATGCGACCAATACGTTCTTTTTCATTTTTGGTGGAATTGAGCACATAGGATCCAGCCTTGACCGTTCCTGAGTAAACACGGAAAAACGTGAGCTGACCGACAAAAGGGTCGGTAGCAATCTTGAAAGCAAGCGCTGAGAATTTCTCATCGTCACGAGTCTCGCGCACAAGCTCCTGATCAGTCTTCGGGTCAATACCCGTAACTGGAGGAATGTCAACCGGTGATGGCAAGTAGTCAACAACCGCATCCAAAACGAGCTGGACACCCTTGTTCCGAAGGGCTGTTCCGGTCATTACAGGATGGAGACGCACTTCGATTGTCGCCTTACGAAGAGCGGCTTTCAATTCTGGCACCGTTATTTCCTCACCATTTAAATACTTCTCAGTAAGAGCGTCATTGGTTTCAGAAATTTTTTCTACCATTTTTTCTCGCCACTCGCGGGCTTTGTCAGCGTACTCAGCTGGGATGTCACCTTCAATAACTTTTTCACCCATATCACCATCGAAGGTATAGGCTCGCATCGTCATGAGGTCAATCAAACCATAGAAGTCTCCGCGGAGCCCCATAGGATACTGAATGGCGACCGCGTGAGGAGTCAACCGATTCCAGATAGAGGAGAGAGCCTCTTCAAAGACAGCGCCTTCCTTGTCAATCTTGTTGATAAAACACATACGAGGTACCTCGTACTTCTCGGCCTGACGCCACACCGTTTCTGACTGTGGTTCCACGCCCTCCTTACCGTCAAAGACCACTACACCACCATCGAGCACACGAAGTGAACGCTCTACCTCTACCGTAAAGTCTACGTGCCCAGGTGTATCAATGATATTGATATGGTGACCCTTCCAATAACAAGTAGTAGCAGCAGAGGTAATAGTGATGCCACGCTCCTGCTCCTGTTCCATCCAGTCCATCGTCGCGGTCCCCTCGTGCACTTCACCAATCTTGTGTGTGATACCGGTATAAAACAAAATGCGCTCGGTCGTAGTGGTTTTGCCAGCATCGATGTGTGCGATGATACCGATATTACGATATTTGTCGATGGAAGTGGTGCGGGACATATTTGTTTGAGATTTAGAATAAAGAATCTTGAGTTTCGAAACACCAAGATTCAAGCATCACGATCGAGCTACAATTTTTAGGCAAAGTGAGCAAAGGCTTTGTTGGCCTCGGCCATGCGGTGAGTCTCATCACGCTTCTTCATGGCAGCGCCGATTTTGTTCGAGGCGTCAAGGAGTTCATCAGCGAGTTTTTCTGCCATTGCCTTCCCCTTCTTGTTGCGACACGAATCGCGGATCCAGCGCATAGCAAGTACCTGACGGCGCTCACCAGACACAGGCACTGGCACCTGATAGTTTGCACCACCAACACGTCGGCTTTTCAATTGCAAAAGTGGAGAGACATTCTTGATCGCTTGCTCAAATGTGTTGAGACCACCCTTCTTGGTGCGCTCATGGATAATGTCGAAAGCATTGTAAACAATTTTTTCGGCAACACTCTTCTTACCACACCACATGATCATACCGACGAAATGGCCAACGAGCGGATTGCCATACAGCGTATCCGGTTTCCATTCGCGGGCAAATTGTCGTTTTCTTCGGGGCATATCGTTCTTAGCTTGTAGCTAGTAGTTTATTAGACTCTGAGAATTGTTTCTTTGCCGTTACTCTTGCTTCTAGAAGCTACGAGCTACTGGCTCAAAAGCTGCATTAATCTTTTTTCTTATCTTTCTTGGTACCATACTTACTTCGACTCTGCTTGCGAGCGACACCGGCGGCATCAAAAATGCCACGGACAATGTGATAGCGCACACCTGGTAAGTCTTTAACACGGCCACCGCGGATCATAACAATCGAGTGTTCCTGAAGATTATGCCCTTCACCAGGGATATAGGCAGTCACTTCCATGCCGTTTGTGAGACGTACACGAGCAATTTTCCGGAGCGCTGAGTTTGGTTTCTTCGGAGTGGTCGTCGATACCTTGATGCAGACACCGCGTTTAAAAGGACTGTCGTGAAACGTGTTGCGATTTTTGACAGTATTGATTGAATACGTCATGGCTGGAGATTTCGACTTTTTGGTCGAAGAGGTGCGTGGACGCTTGATAAGCTGGTTGATCGTAGCCACAGGAGTAGAGTCTTGGAATGAGAAATTATTTCTAAAAAAGCAGAAAAAGTAGGTCCTTTTCCGTATCGGCTATAGTACCGCAAGATTCTAGTTTGTGTCAAGGCGTCGTTACAAAAAAGAGATCGTTCGGTAGAGAGGCGGGCTCAGACACTAGATGGTGAAACGAAGAAAGAGAGAGAGAACAAAGTTAATGAATATACTGATAGGCCCAGAAAAGAAAAAAATGACAAAGATAAGAAGGAACAGCCCGTACTGCTCGAGTAAGAGAATGGTCCTTTCGGAGAGCGGGATGAGCGAGTACAGAATTTTAGAACCATCGAGCGGTGGTATAGGGAGGAGGTTAAAACACCCAAGAACCACATTCCAGAAAATAATGAGGAGGAGAAGTCCGTACAGAATGCCCGACATGGATCCTGAGAGCGCTTCCGCCAAAAGACCGAAACGTTCCAAGAAATCTCCTCGACCCCCGATGACTCCAATAAACCGGCCCAGGATGTCCTGCTTGGCAAGAAGAGTAAGCGGAAGAAGCGCGGCAATGAGAGCGGCGAGCGCTGCTACCAAAAAATTCGACAGTGGACCAGCGAGCGCCACTATCGTTGGTCCCCACTTTTGATAACGGAGATTATAGGGATTGTAAGGTACTGGCTTCGCCCAACCAAAAGCAAAACCAGTTGTGACAAAAAGAAGTACCGGGAGCACGATCGAACCAAAAGGGTCGATATGTTTCATGGGATTCAAATTCAGTCGTCCGGCGTACTTAGCCGTCATATCACCGAGCCAAAGCGCCACCACTCCGTGGGATACTTCGTGTATAATTACTGAGTAGACCAGCGTGAGAAGGTAAAAACCAACCAGTACTATTTCTTGAGTCATTTCTTTCGTTTTTTAACGGTTACCCTGCTCGCCCTCTTCTTGATCAAAGCGTGACTCTTGCCAAGAAAGCCTCTCTATGATACTCTGATTTTTGTAACTGTTCAAGAGGATTTTATGAGCCGAACTTGTGACCTCACTGGCCGTGGCACCAAAACGGGCAACAAAATTAGCCATTCCAAACGCCATACTCGTCGCACGTTTAAGGTCAATGTTCAGACTAAACGCCTAGGCGGTATCAAGCTCAAGTTGTCTACCAAGGCGATACGTACACTGGCTAAGGCAGCGTAAAGGAAGCAACAAAAAAACCTCTCCTTAAAATGAGGAGAGTTTTTTTTATATGTCGGGGCGTCGAGAATCGGACTCGAACTACAAGACCCCCAGCCTTGCGTACTACCACTATACTACGCCCCGTGCCTAAATATTGAAACAGAAATTTTTGAAAATGAAAAGAGAGTATCCTTACAGGTACTCTCTGTTTTGGGCCGGGTGTTACCGGTTTTTAACTCTTCCGACGAGGACGACTGTCCCCCCAGAAGCCGTGTTCGGCCATGGGTCTGGAGTATCAGAAAAGTTGGGACTGCTATCGTCGCCAACCTGGCTTTTCATAGTCCAATCGACGGAAGTCTGCGATTGCTTTTTTTATTTCTTGAGCAACTCGAGCAGAAGTATCAGGCTTGCGCCTTTTCTTGGAAGCCACTTGCGGTACTGCATCGGGAGCGGGAGTGTTCTGCGACTCTCCGGAAACAGTGAGCTTAGACACTCGTGAGCTAGCATACCATCTCAAAATATTCTTATCGGGCATTGAAGCCTCCATTCTATTAAGTGTGAAACAACTAAATCGCAAAGCAGTGCGACAGCGAGAGAAGAGCCACTTGGCTTTTCTCGAAAGATACTATCAAGCAAGCTTGTGGCCCACTGATATAATAAACATTATAATCCTCTTTCCTTATTTTGTCAATAAGTTAATGGGATCTTTGTCAAGGAAGAAAAGAAAAAGACCCTCATATGAGGGTCTTTTTCAGCTTTACGTTCGATTTCGTTATTCGAGTATTCCGTCAAGATTGACGTCATAGAGCACTTGCTCCTGGATCAAACGATAGTTCACGATATCAGCGGGAGCGAACCAAAGGGGAATTTCCCGAAGAGCCTCTTCTGGACTATCAGAACAGTGTACCAAGTTCCTAACAGCGCGATTATCGATGCTCGAAAGCGCATAAGAGTCGACGGTAAGATCGCCACGAATAGTCCCAACGTCAGACGTCGTTGGCTCCGTACCACCAACTAATTTTTTGACGATAGCTACCGACTGATTTCCTTCGACAATAAGAGCGAGTACTGGGCCTGAAGTAAAAAATTCGACGTTCAACTGGATAATGTCTTTGCCATACTCCATCGGCTCCTTCTCAATGCTCAGTCCTTGAGCGGTACGATTGTCTACAACGAGTGTCCCTTTTTTCATGAACCACTCATCATCTTTGTTGTAGTGTTTCCAGCACTGATCAGCCTCTGGCAAAAGAAATTTGACAGCGACAAACTTGAGCCCTGTGCGCTCGATACGCATGAGCACCTCGCCCATAAGAGAACGCTGGATACCATCTGGCTTGATAATGACGAGAGTACGCTCTTGCTTTGGATGAGAAGCCATAGAAATACTTTTGCTCACAACTTATTCTTTACACTTATTATTATGACATAGAAATTTCTGAAGCGCAACAAGAGCACTTTTCTTTTCTCTATCAAAACAGTCTAGCGTACTTCGCCTTTCCTGGCAACCCGGTTACCCCTAAGGAGCGTACGTACAGCGCCGATCAAAACAGCGGTAGCGGATGTCACCCTCCTCGTCAGTACGATAGATACGCACGCCTGCATCTTCCAAACGTTTGAGTACGCTCTGGTCCGGATGGCCATACCAGTTCTCACCGACGGAAATGATAGCCTCTTGCGGTTTGACAAGACGAAGAAACGCCTCGCTTGTTGAATGCTTGGAACCATGATGTGCCACCTTGAGAATATTCACTTGACCCACTTCGGGTAAAGCTGTCTCCTCTCGAGCTAAGTCCCCTGTCAAAAGAAAACTCGTCTCGCCATAGACAAAGCGTGCGACGACACTCCCCTGGTTTGTGTCGGCAGTGCTCACACCAGAAAGCGGCGCCACTGGATATTCGACCGAGAGTTTCCCGCCACTTGGAAACACGATTTCAGTGCCCTGAAAGATTTTTGTCGGAGCGCTCCCAATCTCTTGGGTCGTGACTTCTTGAAACAATCTCGATGTCTCTGTAGCGCTTTCCGCACCCGTCGTAAGTATCTGGTTCACCGTATAAGCACGAAGGACCGCTGGCAGACCACCGATATGGTCCGCATCTGGATGAGTAGCGATAACAAATTCAATCGTCCGATCCCAAAAGGGTACGTGGCGACCAAGCCTGGCAAGGAGTTCTCTTCCTGTCCTCCCGCCATCGATAAGGATCTGAGAACTGCCCTGTGAAATAAGAATAGCATCGCCTTGTCCAACATTTAAAAACACAATCTCCGTCCGCTTGTCCACTAAAGAGAGGTGCCACAAAAACAGGGCACCCATGATAGAGAAAGCGAAAAGCGTGAAAAGGGCCAGATTATACCAATTTTTCATACCTTTTTTCTGGAAGAAATTTATGCAGGAGAACAAGGATGCCCACTAAGACACTATACCAAGAAACAAGGTGTATGACTCTAAAATGGAGAACGTCTATACTCATCCCTTGAAGACTCCCTAGCCATTCGACCGAGCGCGTCATAAGAACAAGGATACCAAAGGCCAGAAATGAGAATGGGAGGTGACTTCCTGGCAGAATGAAAAACAGGCAAGCAGTCGCAAAGGCGCTCGCCATGGCAAAGGGTACTAACAAAATAAGAAAGTTCCCAATAATGATGAGTGGCGAAAACGTATGAAAAGAAAACAGGATAAGCGGAAGCACAAATATTTCTACAGCCACAGTGATGTAGAGAACTTCTCCTATCTTATTAAAAATGACATTTTTCGGAGCGATGAAGGTATAGTAAGGCACCAAAAGGAGAATAGCGAGTGTCGCCAAAAAAGACAACTGAAACCCCAGGTCATACCGAAGGAGAAGCGGATCAAAAAGAAGCATCGTTGCTCCGGCAAAAAGGAGAGCATTCGCTGGTTCTGTCAGGCGACCCGACTGAAGCGCGAGAAAGACGATACTAGCCATCGCTCCGGCCCGAGCTGCTGAAGCAGGCATCCCTATCATCACGATGAAAAAAAGAATTCCCACGAGCGCAACCCAGATAGCCTGGCTGCGCCAGAGTCCCGCAAAGAGACCGACCAACAGCATCATTTCCGCTATAAGCGTTATATTATAGCCAGAGACGGCAATCATATGCGAAAGCCCAATCCGAGTAAATGACTCTTTGAGGGCTTTGGGAAGATAGTGATCTCCACCAAGAAACAGTCCCTTGGCGAGTCCAGCTTCCGGTTCGGATAGCACTTGAGACAGAGCTTGCTCAAAGGCGTGTTTCGGAGCATAGAGGAGTGCACGCAGGCGACCTTCAGTATCCTGAGGCAGTACCGTCGCCTCGCTTGACCGTTCACAGATATAAAAAATTCTATCTTTGGCGAGGAACATTGGATAGTTAAATTCGGGCGTGAAACGCTCGGGGAGCGTTAGAGTGCACGCAAAAGCAAGGCGGGTGCCCGAAGGAAACGGCGTCAGGAGTGGCGCCTGCCAAAGTATCCGTCCGATCGGACAATGACCCTCATCACAGCGCTCAAAATGAAGGAGGGTGCGACGATAAAAATCACGATTTTCTGGATCGCTTACGATGCGCACTTCACCACGAACAGTCTCAGCAAGAACGGGCCTGGTTTCGGCAAAGTTCTTTTGTTCCGACGCAAGGACATCGCCCCCATACCAGGCAAAGAGAAAGAAGAGGCCCGCACAAACGACTCTTGGTGGCAGGAGGATAAAAAGCGCTAGAGAAAATGCGAGGCCAAGACAGAGAAGCGCTTGGCTCGGGAGATGAAAAAAAGACCCAGAGAAGACGCCGAAGAGAAACGCGATGACTATACCGAGAAATATCCTGTCCTTGTCCATAGAATACCGCTCACGCTCTGAAAACCCCTTACTTCAATTTTTCTAGCGCCTTGAGAAAGCTCTTGGCACTCCCAAAAGATTTGTACACCGAGGCAAAACGAATGTACGCCACCTCATCAACGATCCGGAGCTTGTCCATAATGAGGGTGCCGATTTCGCGGCTTTCTATTTCAGGCGCCTGCTTTTCATGAAGCACGTACTCTATTTCACCAAGAATTTTTTCTATTTTTTCTTCAGCTTGTGGGCGTTTTTCGAAAGCGCGCCTGAGCCCTTTTTCAATCTTAGATTTATCGTACTCTTCTTTGTGGCCATCTTTTTTGACAATGAGCAGTCGAAAGATCTCTACTTCTTCATACGTACTAAAACGTGCCACGCACTTTTCACATTCCCGACGACGACGAATCGCCCGGCCCTCTTGGGTCTCACGGGAATCAACGACACAGGTATCAGGATGATTACAAAAGGGACAGAGCATAACGGAACATAGAAGAAAAAATACACCTTCAGCATAGCAGACTCGTGGAAGAAAAGAAAAACGCCCCTCTTGGAGCGCGTTACTTATTTCTTCATTTTTCTGCGGATGAAGGCTGGAATTTCGAGGTCTTCAGTTTCTTCTACAAGCTCTTTTGATTCAGTCCGGGGAGAAAGTACGCGAGGCTGAATTTTTTCTTCAATAATCATCACTGGCTGTTCAATCTTACGACTTGGGAAAACGATAGCATCATCGATGACATTACTTTCTTCTTGGGTCTCTTCTTCGAGAACGGCTTGTTCGTTTCGCTTTCGAGTCATCATACTCGGGACACGGTTGATAAGTCCAGGAGTGTCTTTGGTACGAGGAATATCAAAGCCGGTCGCTACGACCGTGATCTGAATCTCGCCCTTCCTGATCTGGTCATCGGTCACTGCACCAAAGATCACCTTAGCATTCGGATCGATATTTTCGGTAATAATGTTGGCGGCTTCATTAATCTCGAGCATCGTAAGATCAGTCGAACCAGAAATATTGAAAAGTACTCCCTTGGCTCCATCAATAGAAAGCTCAAGAAGTGGGCTATTAATCGCAGCCTTGGCAGCTTCGACAGCCCGGTTTTCACCAGACGCGATTCCGATACCCATAAGGGCACTTCCACTATCTTCCATAATAGCCCTCACATCAGCGAAGTCGACGTTCACGATACCTGGCTTAGTGATAAGATCGGAAATACCCTGAACACCCTGACGAAGTACATCATCTACGATACGGAAGGCATTTACGAGGGTTGTCTGACGGTCAATGATGGACAAAAGTTTGTCATTCGGAATGGTGATAAGTGTATCGACACGGTCTTTCAGATTTTCGAGCGCCTCTTCGGCGATAGCTCGGCGCTGCGATCCTTCAAAGGCAAATGGCTTGGTCACGACACCAACAGTCAGCGCTCCTAATTCTTTCGCAGTCTCTGCGACGATTGGTGCAGCACCTGATCCCGTACCACCACCGAGTCCACAGGCAACGAAGACCATGTCAGCACCCTTCAGTACCTCTTGGATTTCATCACGGTTTTCTTCGGCAGCCTGGCGACCAATCTCTGGATTCATACCCGCTCCGAGACCTTTGGTCAGATTTTTTCCGACGTGGACTTTTTCTTGTGCCTTAGAGTGGTGTAGCGCCTGTGCATCGGTATTGATGGCGACAAACTCCACACCCTTGATTTTGGCGTCGATCATGCGCGAAATAGCATTGTTACCAGAGCCACCGACTCCAACCACTTTGATTTTGGCAAACGTTTCGATATCCGGTTTGATCTCAGCCATAGTTTTTCTTGATTAGAAGGGTTGTTCCTTGTTTCAGATTTTCAAAAGATGGTATTTCTTAGTATACTGCGCTTTCCTCAAGAAACACAAGTACCGGGTCTGACTTGAAAATTCACTCTATCATAGCCAAAGATGAGGTGTCAACCCGAGACTTTGTGACAGCAAAAAAAGACTCGACTAAGGGAAAATGAGTAGAAAAGTGCTTTTTTTTTATTTTTACTAGGGCAGAAAACGCGATGTAAAGCGCTTTACTTTTTCTAACGTCTGATCAAGCCATGGCGGAAGGGCACTCATAAACTTCCGTGAAGAAAAAGACTTTTTTTCACCACCTGTTAACTGAGCCAGAAGAATGAGTCCGATGGCTGTAGCAAACTGCGGGTTGTCCACCTGATCAAGTATGCCGCCTAGTGGTTTTGGGTAGCCGACCTGAGCCGGTAGCCTCAGTATTCCCTTTGCGAGTTCTACCACTCCTGGAAGAAGTGCACCACCGCCAGTCAGTACCGCTCCACCTGGTAGTAGCCCCTCTCGGTTGACGCTCTTTAATTCCGCACTCACATAGGTAAAAATTTCTTCGAGTCTCGCCTCAATAATCTCGGCGATGTGATGACGCGATACCAAACCTTCTTCCTGTGAGTCAATCATACCGAGATCAATCTCTTCTTTCTTGTTTACTTCTTGTGGCAAAGCGATACCATACTGCAATTTAACTGCCTCAGCCACTTCAATAGAGGTACGAAGTCCAATAGCGATATCATTGGTAATATGGGCACCGCCAATCGGCAGTACGGCTAAATGAAGGAGGTCACCATCTTCAAAGATTGCCACCGAAGTGGTGCTCCCGCCAATATTAATAAGAACAGTGCCAAGCTCTTTCTGTTTTTCATGGAGCACCGCTTCAGCAGAGGCGAGCGGCTCAACCACAAAGCTATCGGGGTTCGTGCCAGCCTGCTCGAGACTACGGCTGATATTTTTGACATGAGCCGTACTATCACTTATAACAAGCGCGTTCATTTCAAGTCTGACGCCATGCATTCCGAGCGGATCCTTGATATTTTTCTGGTCATCGAGACGGTAGTCTTTTGGGATAACATGGATGATGTCACGATTGAGGGGCATAGTCAGACGTGCCTGGACTTCTTCGAGCACTCGAGCGGTGTCATCATACGTGACCTCGCCATCAGCTCGACCAACAGCAATAACTCCGAGGGCTGCCTGACAAGATATCTCTGTACCAGAAACACCAACAACAACGGTCTCGGCTGGATGCCCCGCCATACGCTCAGCTTGTTCCAAAACCAAGTTAACAGTCTTAGCTACCGACTCAATATTGACTACTGAGCCACGACGAATACCCTCCGAGGGGGCTTCTCCAACGCCGATCACTCGTAAAGGCTCATCGGTCGACACCTCCTCAGCAATAACTGCCCGAATAGTGGCCGATCCGATATCAAGACCGACGTAGTAACTGCTTCTTGCCATAGAAAAACAGTAAACGAGAAAATAAATGATTTTATTTTTTGTATACTCTTTTCTTTTTTTCACCCAAGAGAAAAAGAAACCAAGGCTCACCTAAAAATTGAGCTTGTTACTCTAAAGTATACCTCAAAAATACTGGTCGCGCAAAATACCCTCCATTGAAGACATTTTTATTACCAACCGAAGTGAGTGATACGCCCCGTCCTGGCGGGATTGTTTCCGAGCGAGTGCCAGTAAAATCAGGAAATGCCTGTTATTGCCAGCCGAGGCAATACGGAAGGAGAATAATGATGCCAATAAGAAGGGCGGCACAAGAAACAACAGCAACGGCACCAGCCATGACGTCTTTCACAACTCGAGCATAGGGATGGACCCTTGGTTTTAAAATATCGATCACTCGTTCCACGGCAGTATTCGTGAGCTCGAGAGCAAGGACCAGGGCAACTGCGAATACAAGAATTGCCCGTTCAACACTTGTTAGCGGCAAAAGCATCATGAAAAAAAATACTCCGAACGAAGCAGTGGCCTCGAGCTGAAAGTTACGCTCGGTCTTCAGGGTAAAAAGTATCCCTCGGGCCGCATGAACAAAACTGCGAATAAGACGTTTCATACTTTTTTATAAAGATTTTTGGTTTTATGAGAGAGAAAGAATGGAAGTTACCTCGTCTTGAATGCGAAACATTTCATCTTCATGGTCATATCCGAGAAGGTGGAGAATGCCGTGCGAAAACACATACGTCATCTCACGCTCGACACTCACCTTATCTTCTATGGCACTCTTTCTGATATACTCATAGTTCAGAAAAAGTTCTCCCAGAAAAATTGAGTCTTGTGCATCATCTCTTACATCTTGCTTTGTCGCATACTCACCAAACGAAAGAATGTCGGTCGTCTTGTCCATTTCCCGATACTGCTTATTGAGTTCCTGTATATACTCCGGGGTCACTGAGACCACACTGACCGTCACCTCTTTTTTCTTTTGAAGAGATGGAAACGGCGCCAAATGAAGCGTCTTTTTCATAATCTCTTCAAAAAATTCTTTTGTGCACGGCACCCCTTTGACTTGAGTATACTCCACATGAACGATCATAGCACTTCAAGAAAGGAGTGAGGCTACGATACGCTTTACATCATCACCCGAGGCTCTGCCATCCACCGCCCGCATCGAAGCACCCATAGCCTGGCCCATGTTGTCTTTGGAAAAGATGCCCGCCTCTTTAAGGGTAGTTTTCACAAGTGTGTGGAGCTCTGCTTCTGGCATGGCTTCTGGCAAATACTCCGAAAGTAAAACAAGCTCTGACTCTTCCTGTTTTGCGAGATCGGCGCGACCTCCAGCCAGGTACTGAGTGATACTCTCTTTTCTCTGCTTCACCAACTTCTTGATGATATCTTCCACGGTAGCATCAGGGAGCTCAGTAGTAACCGAGCGCTTTTCAATAGCTACGTTTTTTATGGCGCTTTGAAGCAGGCGAAGTGTATCCCTTTTGAATACGTCACCTGCTTTCATTGCTTGTTTCAGATCATCTCCAACAGTTACATAGAGACTCATAAAACATGTTCACTATTCACTTAGATTCTTTTTTTGATGTCTCGCAGCGCTTGATCGTCAAATTTTCCGAGCTTTTTCAGTCGGGAAATTTCTTTGCGAATCTTGACTTTGTAGAGCGCGCCAGCGCGCCGTTTATCGCGGCTTTGCTCTTCAGCACGGAAACGAAGTTTCCGCACCTGCCTCAGCACACCGCTCTGTTGAACACGCCTTGAAAAACGCCGAATAAGACTTTCCGCTGTTTCTCGCTCTTTTCTTTTTACCTGAATCATAGACAAGACCTCCTTTCACATACATTCTCCCTATCGGGAAGAAATATCAATCATTAAACAGGGTGGATGCTTTCGCCTAATCGTGCCCCGCCGAGGAGATGGAGGTGCAGGTGGTCAATTTCCTGACCACCGTCTCTTCCTACCCGGATAAGCAGTTTATACCCTTTCTCAGAAATTTTCAAGTCTCTCGCGATATTCCGCGCTACCACGAACATCTTTCCCACAATCACCTCATCGCCATCTACCATGTGAGCGATGCTCTCGATACGCTTTTTAGGGACAATCAAAACGTGAATCGGGGCAATCGGGGCAATATCGTGAAAAGCCATTAGCTCATCATCTTCGTACAGAAACTCTGTAGGAATCTCTCGATCACGGATTTTTTCGAATACGGTTTTCATGATCAGGAAACATTGAGGGAGATATTCGTTTTCAGAACTTTTTTCACCGCGTCGACCAGTTTTTCTTGGGTGACCGTTTCTTGAGTACCCGAAACCATGTCTTTGACGATGGCCGTCTCATCGAGCGCTTCTTTTTGACCAATGATAACCGTCACCTCAACCCCAAGCCGGTTGGCCACGCGCATCTGAGACTTGAGGCTCCCTCGCCCAAAGCTTTCTGCAATGAGGATACCATGCTTTTCAAGAGCCGAGAATAAGCGGAGGCTTTTTTTCTTAGCCATATCTCCCAGTTGAGCCAGAAACACCCGAGGCTTGGGTTCTTGATGTGGTTTGACCTGGGTACGCTTCATCTCAAGAACGATCCGGTCAAGACCTAAACCAAAACCAATCGCTGGTGTCGGCTCACCCCCCAGGGTCTCAATAAGATTATTGTACCGACCACCACCACCAAGAGAATAGTTTTTACCATCCTTATCAGTCGAACGAATCTCAAAAACGGTATTGGTGTAGTAGTCGAGTCCGCGCACCAGGCGAGTATTGATCGAATACGGAAGCTCAAGCTCATCTAAGTACTCAAGCAAACGCTTGAAGTGATCGCGCGAGTCCTGATCGAGATAGTCAATAGATTGAGGGGCGTGCGCGGTCAGCTGGATACACTTATCTTCCTTACAATCGAGGATACGCATCGGATTCGCAATGAGACGTTCACGGCAGTTCTGACAGAGCTTCGTTTTTTGGGCCTCAAGATAACGAACAAGCGCCTTTTCATAGTCACGACGCGATTCGGGCGTACCTATACTATTGACCTGAAACTCGATATTTTTGAGTCCAAGTTGACCGACCACGCGGTAGGCGAGCTGAATCGTTTGGGCATCAAGGATGGGATCATTTTCACCAAACATATCGAAGTTGGCTTGCCAATGCTCACGATAGCGACCCTCCTGCGGACGGTCATAGCGAAACAGTGGCCCCATAGTAAAGAGCTTGATCGGCTTCGGGAGAACACCCATACCGTGCTCAATATAGGCACGACAAAGACCAGCTGTCATCTCAGGGCGAAGCGCTACCTTGTCTCCTCCGCGGGTGGTAAAGAGGTAGATTTCTTTATCGAGGATATCCGTCCCCTCTCCGATGGTACGAAGGTACAGGTGAGCATATTCTACGAGCGGAAGATCGATTCGTTGAAACCCGTATTCGGAAGAGGCGGCCGAAAGGGCTTTTCGTACCCGTTCCCAGTAGGGCTGCTCGTCAGGCAAAATATCACGCATCCCCCGTAGTGTCTGCAAGAGGAGCTCTTCTTCTTTTGGCACCAAGACCGACTTTTTGGCTTCAAGCTCTTTGGCAAAAGACGCCTCCTTTTTCGAGGCAACCTTTTTTTTCAGAACATTTTTTTTGGCCTCTGTCTTGTCTGCTTTAGAAGTAGTCGTTTTTTTCTGAGCCATATGTCGTTATCAAAACCATTTAAAGAGTAAAAATATTACTTCCTATCATCCAAAAAATTAGTAGAGCGAGAAACGTTCTGTTGGCCACGCCCGGAGTAGCACCGTGCCTATCACCTTATCTTTTCCAACTGGTCCAAATTCACGAGAATCATAGCTAAAGAGTCGATTATCGCCCATAAAGAGGTACTGATCAGTTGCAATCTCCATACGAGGCATATCTTTGGTCAGGACTTCAGGACCAAGGTAGCTACTCTCATCAAGTATATAGCCATCTGGGTGAAGCGCATTGTAGACTATGACCTTTCCTCTCTTGATCTCGACCGCTTCTCCGGGAAGACCGATGACTCGCTTGATATAATACTGCTCCACGTTCCTCGGGTAACGAAAGACCGCTACTTCTTGACGCTCAAGTTCCTGGAAAGGCTTAACCCGAAAGAACGACAGATCACCCACGCCAACGTCTGTCTGCTTGTAACCAAACTCGTTGATTACGAGATACTCTCCGTTCTCAAAATTTGGCTTCATGCTCGCCCCTTCTACGAAAAATGGCTGGAACAAAAAAACACGAACAGGTATAATGATGACGCAGGCCAAAATGAGGACGCGCACCATCTCAAGAATGAGTCCACCTACGCCCAAATACTCCTCTTCTTGTTCTTTTTCTTCTCTTCTATTTTTGTTTTCTGCATCAGACATACATGAAGAAAATTTCAATCTATAGGCGGATAAATACCAAAAACAACCTCATTCTAACAGATTTTTCACCCGCAGGCAAGGGTCTACTATTTTTCCTTATTTCGCTTTTTTATGGACGATATCAAAAGAGTGGTTACGCCCCCCTCTCGCCCTCTGAGATCTTCTTTGGGACAGGAGGAGGTTCCGAAAGTGGCTCCGATATTTGAAAAAGAGCTCCCTCCTGTACCGTTCTTTTCAGCCCGAAAAAAGAGATCACCCCTTCGTTTCGCCCGCTTTCTCATAACCCTATGTGCCCTCCTCGTTTTGGCCTCTGGCATCGTCTTATTTCTTTTCTCCAAAGGCCTCAGCCTCGAAGCAAGCATGCAGTTTGAAAGTACTAAAAAGCTTTCCTTTGTCTCGTCCTTCAAAGAGCTTGGTTCCCGTTTTTTTTCTGGCGAAGATAAAAAATTGCGGGGCGAAGAGGAGGGTAGAATCAATATTCTTCTCCTTGGACGAGCTGGTGAACGCTACCCAGGAAGAAACCTGACCGATACGGTCATGATCATGAGTATCGATACCAAAAAAAGACAGGTGGCGCTTCTTTCTCTCCCTCGCGATCTCTACGTCCCTATCGGTGACCAAGCAGGATTTTTTACGAAGTTAAACGCCGTATACCAGTACGGTCTCTCAAACGGACTCGGAATCGCTCCCATCATCGGAAGTGTCGAGACGGTAATCGGAACCGACATCCATTACTTCATGACACTTGACTTCGATGGCTTTGAAAAGATCATCGATACGGTAGGTGGTATCTCAGTCAATGTCCCTCGTGACTTCTATGACAGCCGCTACCCAGGAAAAAACTATAGCTACGAAACATTTGAACTGAAAAAAGGCTGGCAGACACTCGATGGAGCGACCGCACTCAAATATGTACGCGAACGTCACGATGACCCAGAGGGTGACTTCGGTCGGGCCAAACGCCAGCAACAGGTTCTCCAGGCAGTCAAAAACAAAGTCTTTTCACTCGGAACACTCTTGAGCCACGTTACTACGCACCGGCTCATGGAAACGCTCGGCGAAAGTGTCAAAACAGACTTGACCCTCGATGACATAGCTCGGCTCTCCAAACTGGCACGGGAAATTGATACCCAAAACGTCACAAACGTTGTCATAGACGCTTGGAAAAAAGAAAGTTTGCTCAGGGTCTCACATGTCGACGTCTCAGGCGTCCCTGCCTTTATCCTGGTACCGCGCGTCGGAAATTGGAGTGAAATTCAAGATGTGAATACCAATATCTTTGAACGAACACAAAAGGAACAAGAAAAAATAGCCATCCAAAAAGAAGCTCCCACGCTTACGCTCTATGGAAAGGGGGCGGATAGAGCCATACTAGAAAAAATTGCACTCTACATCCGTGAGGAGCTCTTCTTTCCAACAGTGACCGTTTTGACCATCTCCCCTTTGGACAAACGCCCCGAAAGGAGTATCATGAGAGAGGAGGGAGTCCTTGAAAAGCCTTTTAGCACAAACGAGCTTTTACGACGTTTTTCTCCAGAAAGAGTCAGTGATCTCCCTATCGCTCCTAACAATAAGGTTCCGACAAGTGATTTTGACCTCTTGGTAGGAAGCGAACTCATCTCAGCCTTTTCTCTCGACGACACCCCCGAAAACTTCCCTCTTGAAGATGCGACCTTTTCCGTACCTTTGCCTCCGCAACCCAAAAAAAAGTCTGACTAATGCCCCTTTAAGTAATCCCTACTGCCCGAAAGATATGAAACTGATCATTGGACTCGGTAACCCAGGCAAAAACCACGAACTCACCCGCCATAATGCCGGCTTTCTTTTTTTACAGTATCTTCAGAAAGAATGGAGTACTGATGACTTTCAAGAAGAAAAAAAAATGTCGGCTGAAGTGAGCGAGGGAGAGTTCGGGAGACATCGAGTTCTCCTTGTGAAACCGAGCACCTTTATGAACGCTTCGGGCACTGCCGTCTCTCAACTCGTTCATTTTTACAAGCTCACCGCCGAAGACATCGCGGTTATTCACGATGACCTCGATATCGCCCCAGGCACCTATAAAGCGACTAACTCTTCCCGGGCAGCCGGCCACAATGGTGTCAGCGACATTATTGAGAAGCTCGGTACCCAAGACTATTTCCGCGTCCGCCTCGGCATTGGACGACCCACACCGGTATCAGGCACTGCCTGTGCCTCTTCCCACGATTTTGTCCTACAAAAGTTTTCTCCTGAAGAACTGAGTACTCTGTCTCAACTCTTTCCTCAGACGAAAGACGAACTCATAAAATGGCTTCACTAAAAAATAGGAACACAAAACCCTCCGAAGAGGGTTTTGTTCTGTATGGTACTCAGTAAACACTAAGCTACTTCTTTTCTTCTTTCTTGATGTCTTTCTTGTCGTTTTCGGCAGGGACACTTGGGTCAACCTCCTTAACAACGCCCTCCACTTTGGTCACGTCGAGCTCGACTTTTTCATCAAGTTCGGCCATTTCGGCTTCGGTACGAGGAGCCTCAACGAGGACGATAGTCGTCAGTTCGTCGTTTAATACTCTAACACCGGTCGGCAACACCAAGTCTTTGACCTGGATATTGGTAGAGAAGTCTACGAGGGAAGACAGGTCAATAGTGATTGAGTGCGGCAGGTTCTTCGGGAGACAACTGACCGAGACTTCTTCCAGGGTCTTCACGAGGATACCACCCTGCTCACGAACCGCTACTGACTCGCCAATAAATTCGAGTGGGATACGGGCTTCGAGCTCTTCATCCATGCTCACTTCAAAGAAATCAACATGGGCAACACGATTTGTCATCGCGTCATGAGCCATGTCTTGAACAATCACACTTGCCTTTTTTCCGTCCCCAATCTCAAGCGAAATAATACTGGACTCACCAGCCACAGCAAAGACCTTGCTAAAGGTAAGAAAGTCGACCCAGAGCATCTGCGGTGTTCTCCCGTGACCATACATGATCCCTGGAATTTTTCCGTTTTTGCGAGCGATGTTTAATTTGGAACTTCCCATTTTTTCGCGGATGGTAGTAGCGAGCTTGATATCGGCCATAAGAAGAGAGATCGGATTAGACTGGTTACACTATTTAAAGATACGTTAGGCGATGAGCTCCTCGACGCTCGCATGAGCATTCTTTAGAAATTGGTGGACTTCAATCACGTTGTTGGTGGAGACCGTTTCTCCCAAAAAGACATGCCTGGCCTCACTTTGTTCCAAATCGGTGAGGGTAGCAAGGGTCACGACTCCGAAATGACCGAGTGATACGTACACAATAGTTGTTGCGCTACAGCCGTCGCAGGTCATATGAAGCGTGGTTCGCTTGTCACTTTCATCAATCACGAGCATCTTGACTGATCGGTACTTTTTATTACAGACCGGACAGCGGATAAGCGATTGGATATTTTCAAGTGGCAATTTCATGTTTGTAGTGTACCAAAAACGGCTCGAAACAAGCAACTTTTGAGTACAAGCAGTCTACCAGAACTGCCCGGCCTGGTCAACCCCGCACTCCCCTGAACCGCGGTACTTGTTTTCCTTCCCAGGTGATCTCTTCGCGCCACTCACGGAGGGGCCGAGTAAAAAATGGGGCATCGGGACCCTCATAGAGGGGTTCATAGACAACCATCCATTCGTCGTCGTTTGAGTGAAGTGCGAGAAACAACACCCGATAGCGATCACCCTTGTAATGCTCGAATACCTCCCCTCTCTGTGGAGCATGAGCTGGTAGCGGTACAATATGACCTTTCATAAATATCGATTGCGACCTTAAATGTCCAGATTTTTCACGTTCTTGGCGTGAGTCTGGATGAAGCGCCTCCGCGGTTCGACTTCACTACCCATCAAAATATCAAACAGTTCATCGGCAGCCTCAGCGTCCTCGATCGTCACCTGAAGCATGATGCGGTTATCTGGGTTCATAGTGGTTTCCCACAGTTGATCCGGGTTCATTTCTCCGAGACCTTTGTAACGCTGGATCGAAACTCCACCGATTGTTTCTGCTCCCTCTTCCGAAGCTTGAGCTTCTGGCTCTACTCCCGCTTCCTTAGCCTCTTTTGCTTTCTTGGCTTTCTTGGCAGAGGATTTGGCGTCAGCCAATTTGCGCATCTCATCTAGAACCCTAGTCTTTTCATCGTCCGTGTAGACGTAGCGGATGTCTTTCCCTTTGGCCAATCTGTAAAGCGGTGGCTGAGCGATATAGATATGACCACCCAGGATCAATGACTCATAGTAGCGATAGAAAAAAGTAAGGAGCAGTGTCCGGATATGAGATCCGTCGACGTCAGCGTCGGCCATGATAATAACCTTGTGATAGCGGAGCTTGGCAATATCAAAGGTCTCACCGATACCAGTGCCGAGAGCAATGATGATTGGCTTTAAGGTATCTGACTTCACCACCTTGTCAAGACTGGTCTTTTCAACGTTCACCAGCTTGCCTCGCAGTGGCAAGATTGCCTGAAACATACGGTTGCGGCCCTGTTTGGCTGAGCCACCGGCCGAATCTCCCTCGACGATGTAGACCTCGGAACGGCTCGCATCGCGACTGGTACAATCGGCAAGTTTCCCCGGAAGAGTCATGCCCTCAAGTGCCCCTTTCCGAAGCACCGCGTCCTTGGCGGCCCGTGCCGCGATACGAGCGCGCACCGTGAGAAGACACTTTTCGATCATGGCACGCGCATCGCTTGGGTGACTGTCCAGAAACTCGACTAGACCTTCGGAGGTGACCGAAGAAACCGCACCACGCACTTCGATATTGTTTAACTTATCCTTGGTCTGTCCTTCAAATTGAGGATTGGCAAGCTTGACCGAGACAACCGCCGTGAGCCCCTCAGCCAGGTCCTCAGAAGTCATGGAACCTTCTTTCTCCTTGATGAGGTTGTTCTTCTTGGCATAGTCGTTCAAAACTCGCGTAATTGCCATCTTGAGACCAGTGACATGGGTTCCGCCTCCAGGGTTTAAAATATTGTTTGCAAAAGCAAAGAGGTGCTCCTTGAAGCCATCAGTAAACTGAAGCGATACTTCAACATTGATCTCATCTACTGTTTTTTCCACATAAAACGGAGTGACATTTTTCACCTCACGTTTACGATTCAAAAACTTTACGAAAGAGACGATACCCGAGTCAAAGAAAAACCCATGGCGCTTGACCTTGTATTCTTCTTTTTCATTCTCTGTTTCCCGCCAGTCCTCGACTTTGATGCGGACACATTTGGTAAGAAAGGCTTGATAGCGCAGGTATTCGAGGATCTTGTTCCAAGAGTATTTGATCTCAGGGAAAATTTCCGGATCAGCCTGAAAAGCTACTGTCGTACCCGTGCGGAGAGACTTCCCAATAGGCTTGACGATACCCTCTGGCTTGCCACGTTTATAGGCATGAAACCAGGTCTTACCCTGGCGTTCGACGGTGACTTTAGTGTGAATAGAAAGCGCGTTCACAACCGAGACGCCCACTCCGTGGAGTCCTCCCGAGATCTTGTAGCCACCCCCGCCAAACTTGCCTCCAGCATGAAGCACGGTCATAACGGTTTCGAGCGTAGACTTCTTGGTCTGGGGATGAATATCAACTGGAATACCACGACCGTTATCTTTGACCTCCACCCAGTTATCCGGCAAAAGACGCACGATAATTTCATTACAGTGCCCGGCCATGGCTTCGTCAATCGAGTTGTTGACCACTTCCCAAACGAGATGATGAAGCCCTTCAAGCGATGTGCCACCGATATACATACCGGGACGCTTTCTCACTGGATCCAGTCCCTCGAGCACCTGAATAGAGCTCGCGTTGTATGATGAATTTTCTGTCTTTTTAGCCATAGACTGTGAACACTTGGTTAAACTGATTTTCTTGTTTCAAAAATGCGACGAAAGGAAAACTCAGATAGGAGTAGTGCTACCAAAAAAAGGAGCGTCACCCACCAGGTCAGTATCCCCTCTTTCTGAAAAAAGATGAGGCCGACCAAAAAAAGCGAAGTGAGTAAGGCCTGACGAAATGAAGTCCCGAGATTATAGAGCGCTCCCGTCACCCCGAGCGCTCGTTCATAGAGAGTCGTGACGATGAGAGTCATGACCCCCAAGACAAACGTGAAAAGGCTTCCAAAAAACAGGAAGATTCCAGCTCGCCCCGCCTCTGTCGGATCAACTGCTATCACGATGCCGAGCCACGCCCCAAGGGAAAGCAGGGTAAAGAGACGAGTACTCCAAAGGTACACGGAAAACGACATAGGCACAAAAAAATCAAAGAAGTGGTAGGTATGAGTACCGTGAATCAAGAACTGGATTCTACTCTCACCTCTTCCTATTTTAGCCTTTTTAGGAGAAGAGAGCAATCCCAGGCACTTTTGATCATATCTCTCATTTCAGCCAAAAACCCACCAATGATGGCTAGATTTTTTGAAAAAATGGCTAGGCTCGTGAAACGTAGGTGCCTTTTTCGGTATTGATGATAATCTTGTCTCCAGTCTTCACGAAAAGAGGAGTGGTGACCTGGATCCCAGTTTCAAGAGTCACTACCTTATCGCCACCAGAAGCCGTATCGCCCTTCAGTCCCGGAGGAGCCTCCGTCACAAGAAGTGTCACCTTGACCGGAATTTCGATGTTTATTGGTCGGCCATTCCAGTTCAAAATAGTTACTTCCGTCCCCTCTACCAAATACTTTGTCATCCCGCTCAAGCTTTCTTCATGCAAGAAAAACTGATCGTAGCTTTCCGTATCCATAAACTGGTACTCGGCACCTTCGTGGTACAGGTACTGCGCATGAGAGGTCGACATTTCTGCTTCCTCCACCTTGTCGGCACCAGAAAAAGTAAAGTCAATAATGACTCCAGAAAGCAGGTTTTTCAGTTTCGTACGCATAACCGCACCACCGCGTCCAATCATCGAATGCAGATAGCCTAAGACGAGATAGGGTTCGCCATTGTGAAGAATAGTGCGACCTGTTTTGATATCAGTGAGACCGAGCATAAACCGTTAGCGGATGAGGTATGGTACAAGCGCCATAAAGCGAGCGCGTTTGACGGCGAGCGCGAGACCACGCTGTTCTTTGGCTGAAAGTCCGTAGCGTTTTGGCGGATACATTTTTCCCTGTGAATTCAAAAACTTACGGAGGAAATAAGCATCTTTGTAATCGATATTAGCGAGCTTCTTACTCATTGCTGCTTCCATAGAATAGCTTGTAGTTTCTAGTCTGTAGCTTGTAGTCTTTTCGGATTTTTTCCTAAAACCACTCCCCACCTACTAAAAAGCTGTTATTTAAAATGGGACGTCTTCAATCTTGATCTCGTCACGCTCATCATCTAAGTTGATTGTAGGGATTTCTTCTTCAGAGATATTCTTCCCTTGAGCCGTGGCTCCTGCCCCCGCGGTCGCTCCAGCAGCAGCCGGTACCACTCCTTGTGCTGTCCGCTGTTGCCCCTGTGTAGCGCCTTGAGCGCGACTCCCGAGTTGCATAGTTTCACCAACTACCTCGGTGACTTTGCGCTCCGTTCCGTCTTTGGCGGTATACTCACGCGACTGCAGGCGTCCCTCGATATAACATTCCTGTCCCTTGGTCAGGTATTGGCCAGAAATTTCAGCCAGGCGCCCCCAGAGAATAACCGTGTGATACTCAGTACGCTCCTGACGGGTACCGCCTTTATCAGTCCAAAAGTTGTTGGTAGCGATCGAGATAGTTGCTACCTGCTGACCACTCGTGGTCGTCCGCATGTCTGGATCACGAGTCAGTCGTCCGACCAAAATGACTTTATTGACATTCATACTCCATTGTTTAATGGGTTAAGTGTTTGATTGTCTTGTTAGATATCGAGCTTCGCTTTGAGTTGTGCATCCATATCTGCTTCTGATACTGCCTTCTTTACTTCTTGTTGAGGAGCGGGCGCTTGAGGCAAGGGCCGTACAGCACCACGCTTCTCGTAGCGATTGCCTTTGCTCTCAGTCCGAGGACGCTCTTCGCGAGGAATAGCCTTAAGCTCAGGCATACCCTTGGCGCTCACGAGGAGAAACCGGAGAACATCTTTAGATAAGTGGAGAGACTTGTTGATAACGACGAGCGGGTGCGTTTCTGCGACCTTCTCTTCGAGCGCATCATTCTCATCGCGATCAGGAAGGGTAAAGCGACGAGCGATGTAGGTGCCACGCACTTCCTTTTTGACCAGATACGCTAGTTTGCGCTTCTCTTCTGTTTCGGGAGCGAGAAAAAAGCCACCCACACTCGTCACGAGATCCGCTACTTCTTGCCGGATACGCGAGAGTTCAGCGTCCTTCGATTCACCAACGAGATAAAACAACTCATATTCAATCATACTGTCTCTTCTTTAGGGTAAATTAAAAAAATCCTCGAAGAAAGCGAAAAAGTCGCATTTCTCAAGGAAACGTGCCTCTTCTAATCCTTTCTTTGGGGCGTGGGCCGAAAAGTAAAGGCGGAAGAGACGTCGGACTTTATTCATTGTACCTCTTTCTCTGTACCATCGAGTCTAGCAGAGAACTCTTGGTCTGGCAAGTACCTTCCTTCTTTCAATCTTTAAAAAGTACTTCTGCGTCCTCTTTTTCGTGCCACAAAGACGAGGGCGAGAACGACGATAAGCACAATCGTCCCAAAAAGAAAGGTGACAGGAGACCAAGTCAGTGATGAGAATATACCAGACCCCTGTTTTGTCTCAGGATCCACAAGATGAGGCAAGCTGACCGCCACCATCTTTTTATCAAGCACGGTACCATCTTTGTCTTTGAGGGTCATGGCTAAGCTATTGGCGCAGCTCCCTTGCGCAGGGAAAGTAAAGTTTTGCTTTATTTCAGAAGAAGACACCGTGACCCCTTCAGTAAAGACATGGCATTCGTTACCAAGAGGGTCGAGGAGGGCAACGCGAAGCGTCACCTTTTCTTTCTCGAGATCATAGCCAGCTGGAACAGTAGAAGTGGCGGTAAGCATAAAAGGGTCTTGCCAAGCGTACGCTTCTTTGTCTACAGAAAAAGTCCCAAGGCTCGGCTTTTGCTCTCCGCCCAGTGTTCCCATGAGTACCATCTCTTTGGTAGTCAGTTCTTTGGTCGCGGTATCGATCAGGCTAAAGCGAAAACTGTACTCCCCTGGCTGATAGAGTGGCTCAAAAGAGAGAGTCGTCGTCGCGTTCGCATTGGAGACCAAGGTCACATTGGTACCCGTCGCAAACGAAGTCGAAGCACCCGCTCCTTTACCGAGAAGCATCGTTGTTACCTCTCGGTCGCTTGCATTGACAATATCACAGGTAAACGAAGGTGCCTGGCCGGCGGTGAGGGCAAAAGATCCGGAAGCGCCGAACGTCTTATCCTCGCTCGGGTAGCAGAAAAGAGACGTGGATGCATTCATTTCGGCCTGGACCGTAGTCAATGGAGAGAAGAGCGCAAACGTAAAGACGGCTATGAGGGTGAGTGTACGTTTTGTTTTTGTGATAGACATAGTAATGTGTTGCTCTTATTTATACTCTTACGGCGCTACTTCTTTCCAGTTGTAGTCACAAGAACGGGCGCCGTTACACACAATCGTGTTACCACAGCCATCAGCGATGCTAAATGTACCGCCGATACAGACAGTGGCAGCCTGAGTAACCGAAGCGGCGCTCGCGCAGTCATTATTTGGCGCACAAACTGGAGCACATTTCAAGCTATCCCAAAACGTACCGAGGGCGCAGGTTCCCGTACCGCTCTTGGTATCAAGCGCAGTAGCACTGTGCATGAAGCGGATGGTATTCGCTAAGCCACTGCCAAAAGTCATCGGTCTTGTTAGTCCTGCTGCTGGCGCCACGACTGACGTGGTACTAAACTGGATAGTGTTTTGCTCTATCGAAGGCGTCGTTGTCAAGTTAGCGCTCGTCCAAGAAACTGGAGCGTTACAAGACCCTGTATTGACTGGTATGGTACAGCTCCCTACCGAGAGCGTAGCCGATGGAGTGCCAGCCACACAGAGACTTCCGTTCCACGTGCCACTACAGGTACCCGTAGCCCCGACGACCACCTGGACACTGACGCCATCACGGAGATAGATAGTGTTGGCTCCGTACGTAATCGCAAATGGCTCATTCGTACCGGACCCAGCATTCGAGTACATGACATTTCTCGTAAAATTGTAGAGATTTGGCGAAACAAAACCAGGAGCCGACCATGTAAAGTTGACAGTACACGTCGCTTGCCCGATAGGAATTGCGCATGATGGCGGGTTGACTGAAAGACTCGCAACACTCGCGACGCAGGTAGAACCATTCCAAGAAGCGGTACCGCCACACTGGGCGAGGACGCTTCTCTGAGCAATCTGACCGTTTGAGTCTGAGAGCGTAAAGGTGGTGGTTCCGTATGGCACCGTAACCGAAACATTGTTGCCACTGGCTCCTGGGACAACCCATCCATTGGTCCCCGAGATAACGGGGCTCGCGACGCTCGTCGTCGTCCAGCTCACCGTTGAGCTACAACTACTGCCACCGACCGGTATCACACAGTTGTTCGCCGTGATACTCCCAGTCGCTGAAGCGAGCGCAAAGGAAGCGCTTATCGTCTGATTACTATTTACATTGCTAAAAGTATATCCTGTTCCTGAACCAATCGGGAAACCATTGACAATGATATTGGTATTCACATAACCGGCAGAGGGACTCACGGTAAAGCCAACGCTCGCTCCAGCAGGGATACCCGAGACCGTACCAAGAGGAGCGATCGTTCCTCCACTTCCGGCGCTCGAAACAATAGTGTAAGTGACTGGACAGGCAGCTGGCGACGTCCTATTAATCGGTCCAGCAGGCGCTGACGCCACTCCGCCACTATTCACGGCTCGCACGCTAAAGGCGTATGTGGTATTCGGCTGGGGAGCCGTATAGAGATAGTTCGTTACATTGCCGAGTGAGGTCCATGGGCCACCATTGACCTGGCCTTCATAGCTCGTAGCACCAGCTGAAGCGCTCCAGGTAAAGTTGATCTGATTGGTACCACAACTACCTGGGGTACCATTGGAATTCCCTGGAGTGGCTGGGGCGGCGGGAGCAGCCGAAACAATAGTAAAGGCTGCAGGAACATAAGCACCACAACCAGTTGCGTTACAACCTCGAAGATAAGCAGTGTGACTTCCGAGGTTAGGTGTCTGTCCCATGATAGCAACTGGCGTTACTGTCCAGCTACCAATGAGGTTGTTTGTTTGTATAGGAGACGTAGCACTCGCAACATTGGTTGCACCGGCAAAATAGTATTCGTACCTTGTAGGACTATTCGTTCCCGACCATGTCCAAGTAAAGTTGTTGGTTGCTTCGAGCGAAGACGGGGCAATAGAAAAGGTTACGACTGGGGTAGCGGGAGCTCCCCCAACCGCCTGACAGACCTTTGTCGTATTATTCCAATTCGTCCCTCCAGGGCAGTCATTAACAATCAGAGTAGCGGAGTCACTAACGCCCCCGATACTACAAGTAAAAACATAGGACCCTGAATTAGCCCAAATTTTTCCACCCGAAATACTGCTTGTAAACGCCTTGGTACCGGTTGCGCCCGGTGTTGGAGTTCGCCATATATCTGCAATACCATCTCCTGCTGCCAAAGGATAATTTGTTGTAAAGACACAAGGAGATGTGGTACCGGTAATGGTCCAAATTATTGGAGGCATATCGCCACCTCTGGTGCGAGTCTGTGGCGGACCACTCGCTTCAGCATACTCACATGAAAAACCAAACAAGACCACGAATAAGAAAAAAGCTAATAATCTGTGACGCATAAAAACTTCTTTCATTTTTTAATTTTGACTTTTGTGTGATTTATGTTGGTAGAAACTTTACTCACACTGTACCACAAAGTAAAGAAAAATAAAAGCATTCAACACTGCCTCATCACGACTAACCCAAAAAAAAGAGCCCTACTGCGATCCCGTTCCGAAGAACGTATAATCACAGTAGGGCGAGTGATGCATAACTGAGACCCGAGTCGAGAGAATCTCGTTACCGAGCCGTACAGGTGTAGGCGCCGAGCCAGTTGACGAAAGTGCCAGTAGTGACGAAGGTCGAGCTCACGACCTTGGTGACGACCCCCTGGTCACTTTCAAACCAGATGTTCTCGTTGGCACCGTCTATGAGGAATAATTTGCCACCTGGGACCCTGACCGTGATCGAACGATTCGTCACTGGGTCATAGTCGGCACTGAGCGCCGTGAACTTATAGTCACGGAAGCGGTCGAGAGCCGCCCCAGCAGCACTGGTATCGAGCGTGTACTCACGTGTCTTCGGGTTCCACAGGAGCTTGTACTCGACACCCGTGATGCTGTCGAGAGCCGATGCTTCGACGAGGCAGTCCGCCCGAGGAGTAGCCCGCAAGCCGACGAAGTAGAAGTTCTTCCCCGTCAGGTTGACATTAGGGATGGACCCACCAGCGACAGTCCGATCAATCACGGCGGTACCGAGCGGATGGCCCGGCCAGATGGCGACCGCTACGCCCTCGTACGAGAGCTTGACCACGGGAGGCGGTGGCGGAGTGACCACCTTGGCCTTGGTCCGCCAGGTGTACGTCTTGGTTGCGGACGTGTAGCCCGTAGCCGAGAACGTGGCCGTACCAGAACACGCGACATCATCAGGCCACACAGGGTGGCTGAAGGTGGTCGTGCCTGGGACGGCCGTCTTGATCGTGCCCGTAAAAGGCACGTTGCCACAGATACCAGAGAAGGTGCCCGAGGCAGAGACGGTCACCGGGTCATAAGGGATTGACACATCCCCATCGACCTCAACTGGTTGCATGTTGACGGTACCGTCAATCACGGTGTTACCAATCTTGATCGACGAAGACGCCGACAGGATCTTGGCGATGCCGCCATCACCAGCGGGAGGAGGAACGGGAGGGGTGGCGCTACCGCCACCTCCGCCCCCACCGCAGGCGGCGAGAGAGAGGACCAAAACGGAGGCGCTGATGGCCCCCAGCGGGAAAGCGAAGCGTTGGGCCATGATGGGCCTCCTTAGGGTTACAGATTTGAAAAGGACCAGAAACCGCTTAAAGAAGTCCTTTGGTATCGCTACTTTAGACCTCTTCTTACGGGAAGATGGATGGGTTCGGTCGGAAACGATGCTCCTTTTCCGTACTTTTCCATGTGGCTCGAGCATACATATTTTCGGTGCTTTTGTCAACTTTTTTTGACTTTTTCAAAGGTATGGGAAGCGATGGATAGAGAAGCCAGCGAAGCGACCAATCTCGGGACCCCGCTCCTTTATTGCAAAAACTGAACATTAATGGTAAGAGTTCCTACTGCTGTCAAGTTAAAATTGACACTCTGCGCTGGAACATTCAGGACATATTCCGGAGAGCTATCAGGGTCACCACCACTTCGCATCCGTCCGCCAGACAGACACGTACCTACAGGGAGATAATCGGCTGAACGAGGATTTATATAGCCTGATTTAGAATAGGCATAATTAAAGTAACCAGGGGTAGCTGGCCATGTAATGGTTGCATTAATGGTTCCGGCACCGGTAACAGTACAGACAAACCCACTCGCATCACAAGACAGTGTCGCAGTCCCACTCTTTGTGATTGTTGGACTGTTTGGCGATACATTTACTGCAGCATATCCCGAGTAGTACGCTGTAGCAGCACCTCCACCCGCTTGAGCCGAGCCAGTAAAAGTAGAGGCATTACAAACGACCGATGTGCTGTCAGACCAATTTCCATACGGAGTGTCGTTAGAGTAACCGGTTACGTTCCACGCGATATCAGTGCCCGACTTCGCTGTCGGACTAAAAGTAATACTATCACCAACAGCCACGGCAACGGCGTCTCCTGTGATGTTTGTTGTATCATTTTTTACTGATGCGGAATAATTTACCGTGACAGAGGGGTTAAAAATTGCTCCAGCAGGAATCCATACCCACTCCCTAGTCGCTTGCTCTCGAACATCCGGATCACTATGATTACACCTAACGAGATTAGCAGGTGTATTCACGCACCGTTCTCCCCAGATATAGCCCTGAATATCCGGAATTCCACTTGAGAACCAGCTGACACTGGCCGCCTGCGCTGACTGAGAAGAGAGGAGTCCGCTCCCTATGAGCATCGCCATCAAGATGAGAGCAGGCGGGATGCGTGGTGGAACATTTTTCATCCTGTTCTTTTTCAGTACCAGGAGCACTATGATGGCCATGACAACCGCAAGAGTGAAGACAGTGATAGCCAAGAAACGTGTCATTGAAAATGAAGTGGAGGCGCTTTCTCCCACTGTCTCGTCCTTTGCACAGAGTGCTGGGTCAATCTGGTTGCAGTCATACTGTAGCGTCACTTCCTCTAAGAGAGTAGCGCCCTGTTCGAGCCTGGCCGTCAGGGAAAAGTTTGTGAGGGATGCATTGGGAAGAAAGGAATCTTTGACACCCATCATCTCGCCTGTCACTGATCCGTTATAGACATACTCGTGTAGCACTTCTCCTTGCTCATCTTTCAGCGTAAGCGTCAGGGTGTTTCCTGGCACGACCGGAGAACTAGTCGAGTGAACGCAGGAAAAAATTGTGTTCTCTTCACCTTGCACCAACGGATATTTGAGAATGCTTGGGAAATTGATACGAACCTCTTCATAGCCATCGCGCAGAAAACGAATATGAAGGATTGACTTTGCATCACCATCCTGAACTATTGCCTGAATAAAGGTCACTGCCGTCTCCAGCTTGGGAACTTCATAAGAAAACTTTCTTGTTTCGCCTGGCTTGATTTGGATACTCACCGTCTCTTTCTTTTGCTCATATGAAGCAAGAATACCGTCCCAACGCGAAGTCACCCACGTCACTTGAACAGTTTTTTCTACGGCTTCCGGATTGATAATGCTGGCGTATGCAGTTATTTTTTCATCCCGTGAAAAACGAGGAAGGAAGGTGGTCGGATGAAATTCTTTTTCATTCAACAGAATGCTATTTTTATCAAAGACTACTGGCCCAGCAGAATCTTGGTCGTCAATGACAGAAAAATTGCTTTTATTCCCTGTTATGTCATCCGTAAAGGATAGTCCGAGCAAATTATACCGGTAAGCGCTAGTAAAATAAAAAGCTGCCTGATACTCTCCCTCTGCCGTACTGGGTACCGACCAATCAAACATGATGTCTTGGTCTGCCTGAGCCGCAAGAAAAACCGCGTCTTTGGCAAGAAAAAAATCAATGATGGGATAACCATTTTGCATCAGGGCTGATTCGCTTGTTTGTTCCCTTTTAAAAATCTTGACATGCACCTGGCCATCAACTATTGGGTATGGGTTAGCATTCTTAATTTTTCCTTTGAATGTGATTGTTTTTCCAGGAACGATATCGGATACCATAACAGGCGATGCGTCAACTTGCACTGACCCAAAAGTGTAATAATCAAAACAATTCACCGAACCCTCTATACTAGATGCTTTTTGAGGAAGATACCAATCACCCGGAACATCTGTCTCGGTGGTTTCTGGTGCCCCAAAAGCTACTGGTACGAACAAGGTAAAGACAAAAAGGCTAATAAAGGCAAATGCTGACTTGAGAGTGCTACTCATAAATATATGCGATAATACTTTTTTACTGTGCCACTTAGCTAGCCCCTTATTCTACCACCTCTATGGAGTAAACTGGACATTGATAGTCGGTGCTGATACGCCATAAGTGCCAGAAAAAGTAATCGTATTGCCACTCGTAAGGGTGAGCGTCTGCGAAGGCGGAGTAGTGTAGCCAGACACAGCATTCCAGACGATAGTATAGGTACCTGCTGGTCGATTCGTGTAAGCATTGCTCGTTCCAGATCCAGAGAGTGAAGCGGGCCCAGTGATGTTAAATGAAGCCCCAGGAATATTAGCAGTCACATTGACATTGCCAACACCATCAGTCCAACCCACCGCTCCATATGCATACATAGTTCCTGCCACCATGTCATTACCACCACAGTTAGCAAGACCCCGGGCTTCTATACTGGTACCCATATTGACACCAGTGCTCATGCTGAACCAGTTACCATTGACATCCTTCTCAACAGGAAGGGTCCTTGACGCGTCAGCAGAGACAGGATCACCAGTATTATTAATAACTTCCTGATCACTACCAATAGTGGCGTGAGTATAGGCAAAGCCTGTCGAGGCGTTACCTCCTGTCTGAGAGGCACAGGAAGACTGACTATTAACCTGAACACTGAGGGTGGTGGTGCTGTAGTTATTAAAAACAACTGTCGCACTTCCCTCTGAAGCAGTCATATTTTCAAAAAAAAGCTCCTGGTAGCCAGCAAAAACAGGAGACGAAGTTGAAAGAAAAACTGTCATCGCAGAAAAAAGAATTTTGATATTTTTTATGTTCATAATACTTTATCTCTACAAGTTAGCCTGGCCCTCTTTCTCAAATATTATTTTTGCAACACACTAATACTCACCTCGGACTGATCAGGATTGGAAACATCTTTGCTTACAGTAACGTTTATCTCAGTGCTTTGACCTACAGCGTAAAAAAATGAACGGTCCGTGGTTGCTTCCCGATTCATAATGACAAAGCGCTCTTTTCGAAGAAAATCGGCATAGAGCTTCGCATTATCCGCAACGCTTTTCTTGGAAGCAAACACGTACGTCGATTGCCTCTCTCTAGGATAGTAAAGTCCGTAGCTTTGCTTGACCTCTCTACTCTCCTCGAGTGGGAGCGTGTCAAGAAATTCCTCTGGCATATTCTTGCCAAAGTCCACCTTTTTTGGTTCCTCCGCTGTAGCAACCGGTGGCTCAGTTACCGGAGAACCTGTTGGCTTTGAAAAGATAAAAAAAGCATACGTTCCCAAAAATATAAGGATAGCGAAGAGAGCTGGGGCGAATCGTTTCATAAATAATTTTATTTTGCTTTTACTGTGACACTCTACCAAAACTATACCACAAAAAGTGCCCTTGCGGAATGGATTTTAGCTAAACAGTTTTTTATAGTTTTTGGACCAGTACAGAATGCCTTCATAGTAGCCTTTGTTGAAAGCGCCGAGATAGGCAACAGAGGCTTTACGGATGGCCGGAGCACTATCAGAGGTGGCCCCCGCTTTTCTCACCTTCAAAGCGAGCGCCATAACACCGTCAGTCAGATTCCACGGGTCAGGATCTTTGTGGCCAGTCTTGGCGGCAACCTGAGACTCATAGCCACGCCAGACATCGGCCATAAACTGGGCGACGCCCATGGCACCACCCTGTCCGATATAGTTCGGAGAGCACGATACTTTCTTGGTTTTACTGTAGCCCAGTTCATCGACAAGGACATAGAAGATATCTTGACGCCTATAAAGAAGATCGATAGAGGCCTTGTATTTCTTGCCATACTTTTTGTAGCGAGCCACCGAGACTTTTTCGACTTCTTTGTAGGTACACTGCCCAGTGTTGGCCCCGAGATTGGTCTCCATTTTGAGAAAGCCGTAGAGTACGCCTTTGGGAACGCCTGTCTCACGGCTAGCATCTTCGACCGCCTCACGAATGTCTTTGGCATCATAAGAATTACCCGTCAGGGCAGAGAGGTCGCCCTTCAGATCTTGCAGTTTCTCTTCGAGTTCGGCGATCGTAGCTTCTTGCTCAACCAAGTCTTCCTTTACGGCGATTTGCTGTGACACCAGTGACTGCTTTTGCTTGTTTTGGATCACCAAGAGCTCCTCGTGATCCTCTTTTGCTTCAAGGAGCGAACTTTTTTCTTCGGCTATCTTTTTCTTGGTCGCGTGTATTTCCTCGATGACCGAAAGGAGACGATCTTGCGTCGAGAGGAGCGCTTCTTCATTCTGAAAGAAATTTTCAATATCATCACGAGCAAGCATAATCTCGACAAACGGAGTTGATCCTGAAAGATAGAGTTCTTGCACGAGATTGCCAAGAACCTTTCTCTCAAGCGCAAGTTGCTTGTCTAAGTTGGCGATTTCCACTTCTTTCTGTTCAATGGTTTGAGTCGTTTGATTGAGGAGGTTCTGCACACGCTGCATAGCGACCTGAGTCGAGGTCAAGGTCGAACTAATCTGGTTAAAGGTACTCTTAATAGTGCCATATTTTTTCTCAGCCTCCTTAAGCTTCTTTTCCGTTTTTAGAGCCTCTTCCTCCAGATCCTCTACTGACTCCTCGGCCAACACTGGAGGCACCAACAAAAACATCTGGCCGAAAGAGGCGAGAGAAAGTAAGGCCAGCGCCATAAAAAATGTATATCTGTGTCCCATGCCGTTTATTATATCACGTCTCTCGGCGCTGATGCGAACTTCGCTGTTATCCATAAAAGGCGCTCCGCATCGACGGTGGCGCCTTTTTCATTTCCTTTTTTGAGACCTAAGCTTTTTCGTCTTCATCCTCTGTCTCAGGAAGAGCAGTACCAACTTCTTTTGATTTCTTCATGATAGCTTTCTCTAACTCATTCAAAAGCTTGCCATTTTCTTTCAAGAAGGTTTTGGCACTTTCCCGACCAGCACCGAGCTTGACCTCGCCGTACAGAAAGGAGTTACCAGACTTTTTGAGGACACCATACTTCACCCCGGAATCGAGGATATCACCAGCAAGCGAAATACCTTCGTTGTACATGATATCAAATTCAGCCGTGCGAAAGGGGGCGGCCACTTTGTTCTTGACCACTTTTACTTTGACGAGGTTGCCGACGACTTCTTCACCTTTTTTAATCTGGGCACTGCGACGCACCTCAAGACGCACTGACGAGTAAAACTTGAGCGCCTGTCCTCCAGTGGTCGTTTCGGGATTGCCGAACATAACCCCGATCTTCATGCGGATCTGGTTGATAAAGATGACGGTCGTGTTGGAGTTCGCAATAATAGCAGTGAGTTTGCGGAGTGCCTGCGACATGAGACGAGCCTGACGTCCCACGTGCTGATCCCCCATTTCGCCTTCGATTTCGGCCTTTGGGACAAGCGCTGCCACCGAGTCAATGACGATCACATCTACCATATTGGAACGGACCAGAGTTTCGACGATATCAAGCGCCTGCTCACCGGTATCTGGCTGAGAGACGAGGAGGTCGTTGATCTTGACTCCGATACGCTTGGCATACTCAGGATCGAGAGCATGCTCGGCATCGACAAAAGCTGCGACACCGCCTGATTTCTGAGCGTTGGCAACGATATGAAGCGTCAGAGTGGTCTTGCCAGAAGACTCAGGTCCATAGACCTCGACGACACGACCGCGTGGCACGCCACCGATTCCAAGGGCGATGTCAAGTGACACCGAACCAGTCGAGATAGCTTCTACGTCTACTTTTTTGACGTTCCCTAATTTCATCATCATCCCCTCGCCAAACTTTTCCTCGATCGCATCCAAGATGGTATCGATTTTACTCTTTCCGCCCTTCTCTTCTTTGTTCGCTCCACTTTTTATCTTAACCATACGATTAAACACTACTGGGTTATCTTGTTTACTTCTATTACATACTAGCATACAGTCTGTTACGGTGTCGAGGGAGGAGGGCTCTTTTCATTTTCAAAAACAACATCGGATGCTCTCCCATGGACAGACCCAAGAGGCGTTTCAATTCCACCATCAGTCGTAACATAGGTGGCCTCACCCTTGTCCGACGAAACAACAAGCGACGCTTTGGCTTCAAAAACCCGGGTTTCGTTTGGGGCGAGCACCCCCTCAAAAAGAGGGATGCCGTCGGCCAGAACCGAGAGCGTGACTGCCGTCTCGCGCGCTGAAATGGTAATCTTGACCGGAGTAACTAAAAGCGTCGCCTCCTCAATGGGTTCAATTGTATAGCGCGCTTCAAGCGAAAGCATGGCCACCTTTTCTTTTTGAAAGCGATTGACCGTGCGAAGGGTCACGCCATTCATCCCTGGCTGGAGCATCAGTTTTTCCTGGAAACCACCGTCCGCATCGACAAAGACGGCCTGGCCATTCATCGTCATGGTCGCGCCACGATCGGTCTTACCGACCACTAAGACTTCATTTTTACTTACCACCGAACCATTGTCTGGAGCAAGAACGATAAGGAGCGGCTCACTCCCAAAACTACGAAATTCTCGATACAAGTACGCAAAAGAGCCCAAAAGAAGAAGTGCAATAAGTCCCACGACTAACGTCCGAGAAGTTATCACTACCGGACCACGAGAAAAGTCGGTGGCCATGTTATTGACTGGGATTTCCCGACCAAGATTTTTTTGGATGTTTCGCTCTCGTTCGTACAGGTGAAGGAGAATCTGTTCATCAACATTTAAGTGTCTAGCATAGCTCCGGAGAAATCCCCTCACATAGACATCGGCTGGAAGAGCTTCGTAGTTCCCGCTTTCGAGAAGCTCAAGATATTTCACTTGGATACGAGTTGCTTTGGAAACCTCCGTGAGACTCATACGAAAGTCTCCTCGTAGTTTTCGAAGCTTTTCACCGAGCGTGAGCGACTCTACTTTTTTTCTCGTAAATCCATCGGGCATAGCAGAGGGGCTCTTTGTTTCTTTAGTTTCATGCTCCTACAAACCTCATTGGCTTGTGCCCTACCATAAAAGGAGGGCTGCTCAGGCCTGCCACTTGTCACGCGCGGCCTGATCAGAGAGAGGGTCGTCACCATATTCTTTAGGGGCATCGCCTACTGTCTCACCTGCTTCAGCGCTCGAGAGTAGGACTTTTTTCTTACCATCAACCATACCAATAACTCCATTTTCTTCCAAAAGGTGCATGATGCGTGCCGCTCGAGGATACCCAATACCAAACGACGTTTGGAGGTTGGTCGTCGAGGCCCGACCCGTTGATATAACGATGCGCTTGATCTCTTCGTAGAGATCGTCGGATTTACCACCTTCATCGATGGCGTTCATCGCATCGGTTATGCCATCGCTTTCGAGATCATCGCTCTCATCACCAATTTCATCAATGCCGAGATCTTGTTTTTGTTTGAGAAGAAAGGTCGTCACGCGCTTCACTTCATCATCAGAAACAAATACGCCCTGGATACGACGCATCTCTTTGCCGTCCGCTGCCGAATAGAGCATATCGCCATTGCCGAGAAGCTTTTCAGCGCCACCAGCATCAAGAATTGTCCGTGAATCAATTTGGCTCCGCAGTTGAAACGAAATACGAGCTGGGATGTTCGCCTTGATCAGTCCAGTAATCACGGTAGCTTCTGGACGCTGGGTCGCTAAAATGAGATGGATACCGACCGCTCGGGAGAGTGAAGCCAAGCGAACAATGAGCCCCTCCACTTCTTTGCCATGAGTCGCCATCAGATCTGCCATCTCGTCTATCATAATGACAATATACGGCATCTCTGGAAAAGACTCGTTTCTTACCTGCCCGGTCTCGGCATCCACGAGGCGCCGTTTCTTACCACCCCCAAGGGCCGTATGGTAATCCTGAATGTCTTGGACCTGTGCTTCTTCAAGCATCTTGTAACGATGCTCCATCTGACCCGCTGCCCAGCGAAGGACATTGACTACTTTTTTACTCTCAACAACCACCTCTGTCTTCAAATGGGGAATGCCCTTGTAGCGAGAAAATGACACGCGCTTCGGATCGATCAAAATGAGCTGTAAATCTTCTGGTGAATTCTGATAAAGGAGCGACAGGAGCAACGTATTCATGCATACACTTTTCCCAGAGCCGGTACGACCAGCAATAAGGACGTGAGGCATCTTGGCGAGATCGGCAAACACGTGCTCACCAGCCACGTCTTCTCCAAGGACTACAGAAAGATCCGAACGACGCTTTTTCCACTCTTCACTTTCGAGGACCGCTTTGAGCCGAACCATCGCTACTGACTGATTGGGGACCTCAATACCGATGAGAGACTGTCCTGGAATAGGCGCTTCGATACGAACTGATTTGGCAGCGAGTGCCAAAGCCAGGTCACTGTTTAGGGTAGTAATCCGTGAGAGTTTGACACCAAAGGCCGGCCGGAATGTGTACTGCGTCACCGTTGGTCCCACCCTCACCTCACCTGGCTCAACGTCGATACCGAAATGCTTGAGGGTGCTCTGAATAATATGTTTGTTGCGCTCGGTGTCACCACTCACGGCCTGACCGGTCGTAGACTCCAGAAGATCAACCTGGGGAAGCTCCCAGGTGTAGGTCCTTTCTTTTCTGGGGCGAGTAGGACGGATAAAAGCCTTTACCAAGACAGTCTCTTCTTCTTTCGCGTCCTCTTCCGTCGCCTTGGGATCACCGGGGAATTCAATCTTCGCAATATTATTTTTTGCCAAGTGCGGATCATGTTCCAAAGGAACCGGAACCTCTACTGGGTCAGCTAGTGGCGATGAGAGAAGCTCCTCGTTTTCCTCTGTCACCGTGGCGGTAGCTGTGACAGCGTCAGCACTCCCCTCTTCCTCTTTATCTTTCTTGAATCGAGCAAAGAGTGTTTCAAAGGTTTGCATAAGCGAAACATTGAATGAAGCAATAAGGCCGATAGCAACGAGCGAGAGGGCAATAATGGTGCCCGCTACCATCCCTGTAAAATGGCTCAGCACATACGCCAAACCAAAACCGATGTAGCCTCCACCTCCGCCCGCTTCCGCAATAGCCAAGAGCTCGCTTGCGTCGCCACTATACAGATGAAGGAGTCCAAGTGTCGCCGAAAAAGCCACAATAAGACCGATAAACTTAACGGCGTCAGCCAGGGTTGTCGTGCGCCGTTTCAAAAAAAGAAAGGCGGCCGAAAGAAGCACGAGCGGCAAGAGCCATTTACCGAAACCAAGGAGCGCTCCCAACATGCGGTCGAGCCAGACACCTAGGACTCCAGCTAAACCGATAAAGCCCAGGAAAAAAAGAACGGCAAAGGCAAACAAAAAGACCGCCGCAATACTGCGCTTAGCGTCACTCCCAAGGATATCTTCCCACTCCCATCCACTCTCTTCTTCTTTTTCTTTGACGACTCCTTTTTTCTTTCGTCCCATAGTATGTTTTGAGTCTATCCGACATTATAGAGCCAGTATAGCACAAAAAAGAGTCTCGGTTCGAGAGAAAAGACTAGCTTTTTTTTCTCAAAAAATCAAAGAATCTACGCTTTTCAAAAACTTCTTTGTTCGTCACAATAGGGAGAGCTTTGGGCATCCCCTCTTCGATCATTTTTGCTTTCATGCCTTCGACGAGCGCTCGTGCTCAACTTTCGTCAGTCTCGTCTGAAGTAGCCTGACCTTGTTCTAGCACTCCATTCGAACGACCGAGCTCTCTAAGGGCCGCCTCTGTATCTACTCTTATACCTTCGAGTTCTTGGATTTTGCGATCGATGGCATCATTTCTCACGAGCTCCTTAAGCTCATTCACCAAACTTATCCAATCGGCAGACTTATACAAAGACAGTGTCATCAAAACGTCTGCTACCACTTCTATAGTCTCTTTTATGTCGGCTGGGAAAAGTACGCCTGTACTGACAAATCTTTCTGTTTCTTCAGCCAGCTCTGTAAAAAACAATTGCCTTTAGTAATTCTCGCTGTTCTCCTAGAAGTTTTCTCCGATATACTTCTTTGTCCTCTCCTAACGCTCCGCGCTCTTGTATGGCGAGCGGAGCATCTGCGTATATTTCACTGGAAGAAAGTGGCGTCCAATCATGAGGTACGTCCAAATTGATATCAAGTGGAGCGGGCTCTCCGCTCCCTGGTTTTTGAGAAAATTCTGCCATAGGACTATTTAGCTATTTAAACTATCAATACGCATATGCAAAAGAAAAAACGGGACTTTGACCCGTTTTTTAACACTTTTTGAGTGATTTCTATTCTATTATAGCACAAAAAACCCCCTTGTAAAGAGGGTTTTTTGTCAGTCAGGAGAGACTTCTCTCTTAGACCTTCTTATTGACATCGAGACCACGATAGCCCGTACCGGCCGGGATAAGGCGACCGATGATGACGTTTTCCTTCAGTCCTCGCAGGCGGTCTTCTTTACCAGCCACAGCAGCATTGATGAGGACGCGAGCGGTTTCCATGAAAGAAGCTGCGGAGAGGAAGGATTCAGTCGAGAGCGCCACCTTGGTAATACCCAAGACCATGGCTTCGCCGATAGCTTCACGACCTTTCTTAGCGAGCGTTTCTTCATTGGCTTCGAGGAACTGATCTTTTTCGACGATATCACCGGGGAGAAGAAGTGTGTCACCTGGATCAACCACTCGAACGCGTGACATCATCTGACGAATGATGACTTCAATGTGCTTGTCATTGATAGCCTCACCCTGAGTCGCATAGATCTCTTCAATCTCACGGACAATATAGCGATGTACCGCCTCTTGACCCATGATAGTAAAGAGTTTACGGAGATCAATATGCCCCTCAGAAAGAATAGTTCCGACCGATACCAAGTCCCCTTCTTTTACCTTGAGTGTGATATTTTGTGGTACTTGGTACTCATGCTCTGTGCCATCATTATCCATGACCGAGATTTTGACGACCTTGGCGCTGTCACGAGCAATCGACTTGACCTGGCCCTCTATCTCCGAGAGGATAGACTCAGTTTTTGGAACACGAGCTTCGAAGATTTCTTCAACGCGAGGGAGACCCTGAGTAATGTCAGACCCAGCTACACCTCCGACATGGAAAGTACGCATAGTCAGCTGTGTTCCTGGCTCACCGATCGCCTGAGCAGCGACCACTCCAACCGAGGCACCGAGCTCAACTAAGGCACTTCGACCGAGGTCGATGCCATAGCAGAGGCGACAGACACCGCGACGAGATTTACAGGCAACGAGCGAACGAATCTTGACCCGAGCCACTTTGCTTCCTTCGACTAATTTTCCTTGCTCACGGTTGATGAGGACGCCTTTTTTCACAAGGACTTCTTTGGTTTCTTCATCTCGGATGGCCTCAATAGTAGTCCGGCCTTCAATCCGACTGGCATAGCTCTGTCCAATAGCATCGGAATCTTCTCGGTAGAGATAGGTTCCTTCGGTGTCCTTACAATCCTCTTCACGCACGATAATATCCTGAGACACATCGACGAGACGACGAGTCAGATAACCGGCCGTTGCCGTACGAAGTGCCGTGTCGGCCATACCCTTACGCGCTCCGTGAGTCGAGATGAAATACTCGAGCACATTGAATCCTTCCTTAAACGAACTCTTCACTGGGAGTTCAATCGTTTCGCCTGTTGGTCCAGCCATGAGACCCTTCATACCAGTCATCTGCACGACCACGGATTCCGAACCACGAGCTTTGGAATAAATCATTGCGTACACCGGTCCCTCTTTATCCAAGTTGGCACGGACAGCGTCGGTAATCTTGTTCTTGGTTTCGTTCCAAATCTCGATCACGCGGTTCTTGCGTTCTTCGTTGGTGAGGAGCCCCATGTTGTACTGATCTTTCACTTCAGTAATTTTCACTTCAGCAGCAGCCATGAGGGCCGGCTTTTCTTTCGGAACAATGAGATCGTTCATACCCCAGCTGATAGCTGAACGCGAAGCAGCCTTAAACGTGAGGTCTTTCATGCGATCAGCAAACTTGGCCGCCTCATCCTGGCTGATTGTTTCCAGGATGCGAGACATGAGCCCCTTCAGATCCTTCTTGGTCATTTCCTCGTTCACGAACCGCAGGCTCTCGGGCAAAATATCGTTTAACATAATGCGACCGACCGACGTTTCGATGAGCTTGCCCTCGAAAGAAAGCTTCACTTTAGCATTGACGGCCACGATACCATTTTGATATGCCAGGATAGCCTCGTCCATAGTACCAAAAGCTTTCCCTTCACCCTTGAGACCATTTTTGATATGGGTGAGGTAATAGGCGCCGAGCACCATGTCAAGCGTCGCCGAGACGATAGGCTCTCCAGAAGCAGGCTTCAACAGGTTTTTAGACGAAAGCATGATGGTCGCGCTCTCGTGACGAGCCTGGTCGGTAAGTGGTACGTGAACTGCCATCTGGTCACCATCGAAGTCAGCATTGAAGGCGGCGCAGACCATCGGGTGGAGACGAATTGCTTTTCCTTCGATCAGCACCGGCTGAAACGCCTGAATCGAGAGTCGATGGAGCGTAGGAGCGCGGTTTAAGAGGACGTAGTGGTGCTCGATAATTTCATCAAGGATCTCGTAGGCTTCTTCGGTTTCAGCATCCACCATACGACCAGCGGTCCGGACGTTGTGAGCGTACTCTTTGGTGATGAGCTTGTTGATAATAAACGGCTTGAACAGTTCAAGTGCCATTTTCTTCGGGAGTCCACACTGGTGAAGTTTGAGCTTTGGTCCAACGACAATGACGGAACGACCAGAGTAGTCGACACGCTTCCCAAGGAGGTTCTGACGGAAGCGACCCTGCTTTCCTTTCAGGGCATCTGCGAGTGAGCGAAGTGCGCGACGCTGACCGGTTGAAGCAGCGGTCGAGGCCTGTCCACGACGAGCCGAATTATCAAACAAGGCATCGACGGCTTCTTGAAGCATACGCTTCTCGTTTCTCGTAATAACCTCAGGCGCTCCGATTGACATCAGTTTCTTCAAACGGTTGTTTCTGTTGATGATGCGACGATAGAGGTCATTTAAATCTGACGTTGCGAAACGTCCCCCATCGAGAGCGACCATCGGACGAAGATCCGGTGGGATAACCGGGATCATGAGAGGGAGCATCCATTCCAAACGGAGGTTGGCTTTTTCAAATCCCTGGTAAACCTTAAGGCGCTGGAGGAGTTTTTTCTGATCGACAGACTCATCGGCATGAAGCTCTTCTTTCAACACTTTCACCTGTGAAGGGATGTCAATCTTTTCGAGAATCTTCCTTATGGCTTCAGCTCCGATACCAGCAGTGAAGATCTGCCCAAAACAACTGGACAGGTTGAAGTAATCTACTTCAGAAAGAATCTGGTAGGGGCGAACGTTCTTGATATCTTCTTTCGTATCACGATACTGAGCCTTGAGCTCTTCAAGGTCTTCGTCAAGACCCTTTTCACTTTTTGAGGCGCTCTTCATTTCTTTCTGCTTACTCTTGTACTCTTTTTCCAGAGCATCCAGTGACTGGGCTTTCAGCTTCTCATCAACACTCATGATGATATAAGAAGAGAAGTAGATGACGCGTTCAAGTTCCTGAGGGGAAATACCCAAGACCAAGCCAATCTTGGATGGGACGCCACGGAGAAACCAGATGTGCGACACTGGAGTCGCGAGTTTGATATAGCCCATGCGTTCACGACGAACGATAGAGCGAGTGACTTCGACGCCACACTTGTCACAGACAATCCCGTTGTAGCGGATACGCTTGTACTTTCCGCAGTAACATTCCCAATCTTTAGACGGACCGAAAATCTTTTCACAGAAGAGCCCATCTGGTTCATAGCGCTGCGTGCGATAGTTGATGGTTTCTGGCTTGGTGACCTCGCCATTGGACCAATCGAGGATCTGATCTGGGCTCGCCAAGGTCAGTCGCACGCTCTCGAAATCGCTCACCTTTGTAATTTTTTCCATAGATTTGAGTAGGTAGCTTAAGAAAGGAGATTAGACGGTTTCGATATCATCCCCGAGAGGAGTACGATCGTCTTCTGTCCTGGCACCTTTCAACTCGACATTGAGACAGAGACCTTTCAGTTCATTCACCAAAACATGGAACGAGGCTGGCAGGTTAGGACTCTTGATAGGTTCGCCTTTGATAATAGATTCGTAAGCTTTAGAGCGACCGAGAACATCGTCAGACTTGATGGTGAGCATTTCTTGGAGCGTATAGGCGGCACCATAACCTTCGAGGGCCCACACTTCCATTTCTCCAAACCGCTGCCCACCGAACTGAGCCTTGCCGCCGAGCGGTTGCTGAGTGATGAGAGAGTAGGGTCCGATGGATCGCATGTGAAGCTTGTCTTCAATCAAGTGGTTTAACTTCATGATGTACATGACACCAACCGTTGATTCGTTATCAAACGCCTCTCCACTTTTTCCATCGACTAAGCGAATTTTGCCACTTTCTGGGAGGCCGGCTTTTTTAAGCTCACCTCGGATATCCTCTTCAGAAACACCGTCGAGCGCAACACTCGCGACTGTGTAACCAAGCTTTTTAGCAGCCCAGCCAAGGTGCGTCTCCAAAATCTGCCCGATATTCATACGAGAGGCAATACCGAGAGGATTGAGGATTACATCGACTGGAGTACCGTCAGGTAAGTACGGCATATCTTCGGCTGGAGCCACCATCGAGATAACACCTTTGTTGCCGTGCCGTCCGGCGAGTTTGTCACCGACCGAAATCTTACGCATCTGAGCGATCGAGACTTGGATCTGCTCAAACACTCCCATTGGAAGCTTGTCGCCACGTTCTCTTGAAAAGATTTTGACATCAACAACTTTGCCGTGTTCACCGTGCGGGAGATACATGGAAGAATCTTTGACGTCGCGAGATTTCTCTCCAAAGATGACGCGGAGTAACCGCTCTTCGGCTGTTAGATCGCCTTCACCCTTCGGGGTAATCTTGCCTACCAGGATATCCCCAGAAGACACTTCGGCGCCGATCCGAATGATGCCACTCTCATCGAGATTCTTCAGGCGGTCTTCACCAATGTTTGGAATATCACGGGTCACGACTTCAGGCCCGAGCTTGGTATCGCGGACATCGATAGAGAAATCTTCGATATGAATAGAGCTCCAGCGGTCCTGCTGTACGATACGCTCTGAAACAACGATAGCGTCTTCATAACTAAACCCCTCCCAAGAAACAAAGGCCACCACCATGTTCTGGCCGAGCGCGAGCTCGCCATGATCGGTTGAGGCTCCGTCCGCCAAGAGATCCCCCTTCTTGACTCTCTCGCCTTTTGAGATACGCGGCACCTGGTTCATCGACGTAAAGGCGTTTGACTTTTCAAAACTCTGGAGCAGGTACTCGGTATCAATGTGATCCTTCTTGGCCCCTGCTGGAGCATCCGAACGAACAACAATGTGATTGGCATCTACCGTCACAACTTCACCGGCAAGGAGTGAGAGGACAACCTGGCCCGAATCACGAGCAGCCTTATCTTCAATGCCGGTACCCACAATCGGTGCCTCCGGAATGACACACGACACTGCCTGACGCTGCATGTTTGAACCCATGAGGGCACGGTTCGCATCATCGTGTTCGAGAAACGGAATGAGAGCAGTCGCAATCGAGATACACTGCTTGACTGAGACGTCGATATAGTCGAGCGCTTCCGCTTCGATAGTTTCCGGGTGACCCTTCACACGAGCACCTACCATCTGTTCAATGATATTTCTATTGTCATCAAGGTTGATACGGGCATGAGCGATAATTTTCCGGTCTTCGACAATAGCATTTAAGTACTCGATATCGAGTGTCACAAATGGCTTGACCCGAACGGTCTCGCCTTTTTTCTTGCTAGCAACTTTTTGGGCCAGATCCTCATCAAGCTTGTCGCCTTTTTTGGCAACACCCGCAATATCTTCATTTAAAATCCGATGAACGAGGTCTGCTTTTTCTGCCGCAACTTCTTTTTTGACAATCAGATACGGTGTTTCGAGAAATCCATACTCATTGACCCGTGCATAGCTCGCCAGGTGTCCGACGAGACCAATGTTTGGACCTTCAGGAGTTTCAATAGGGCAGATACGTCCGTAGTGCGAATGGTGCACGTCACGCACCTCAAATCCTGCCCGCTCACGGGTCAGTCCGCCTGGGCCCATAGCCGAGAGCCGACGCTTGTGTTCGAGCTCAGCTAGTGGGTTTACCTGGTCCATAAACTGCGACAACTGCGAGCTCGAAAAGAATTCCTTGACGCTCGCAGCGACTGGGCGTGGATTGATAAGTTGTCCTGGGACCACTGTATCAGGATCGCAGGTACTCATGCGATCTTTGATGTTGCGCACCATACGGTACATGCCGACTCGAAGTTTGTTTTGGATGAGCTCACCAACAGCACGAACTCGACGATTCCCAAGGTGGTCAATATCGTCAGCGCGACCATCGGGATCATTATTAAGACGGATCACCTCTTGAACAATCAAGATGAGGTCATCAGTGTTTAAGATACGATTTTCTTCAGTGTCGGCACGATCGATAGAGAGACGCTGATTCAAGCGATAGCGACCGACAGATCCAAAATCGTAACGCTCAAAGTTGAAAAACATGGCGTCAATCATCTGCTTGGCGTTTTCTTCAGTGGCGAGGTCACCAGGACGAAGACGCTTGTAGACTTCCCGGTATGCTTCACCTCGGTTGTGTGAAGGGTCCTTAAGAAGTGTGTTTTCGATGTACTTTACTTCGCTCTGGTCGCTATCAATAAATTCTTTGCGGAGGCGCTTGTCATCAAAGCCAAATGCCTTGAAAAGAGCCGTAATCGGGAGTTTACGCTTGCGATCAATCTTGACTGAGATAACGCCGTCTAAGTCAGTCTCAATCTCGAGCCAGGCACCACGATTTGGAATGATTTTAGCTCCAAAAAGCTTCTTCCCCTTCTGGTAGTCCATGGTGAAGAATACGCCCGGAGAGCGGATCAACTGAGAAACAACCACACGCTCAACACCATTGATGATAAACGTGCCTCGCTCCGTCATCACAGGAAAGTCACCAAGATAGATTTCCTGCTCCTTCACTTCGCCAGTCTTTTTCATAAGAAGCGCCGCTTTAGCGCGTAACGGAGCTTCGTAGGAAATGTTCTTGTTTTTGGAAATGAGAGCCGGGTACTTTGGCTCATCCAGATAGTAATCAGTAATGGTGAGCTCGAGGTCTTTTCCGGTAAAGTCAGCAATGGGATTGATTTCAGAAAACAGTTCCTTGAGACCCTTGTCCCAAAACCACTGATACGAGTCTTTTTGCACCTCAATCAGGTCCGGCAGAGAGACCGTGATGCGATTATTGAAAAACCGACGCTTCGTGAGCGAGGATTCTTTACCAAAACTCTCCTTTACCCTCAAGGCTTTGTCTCTACTAAACATAAAAAGACACTCATGTGCGCACTCCTTGCCTCAAAAAAGAAACAAGTAGGGCCAATGAGATTATCGGATAAACGCTACGGTGATGGATGGGAGGTGGGTCCGCACCATTTGATTGGAAAATGTTAGCCTTTGCTTTTCAGCAACCATTTTCTTCTCGGTCTCGCCTTAGACCTGTACTCACGCGAGGCGATCAAGATGAGAAAAGTCAGTCACTTTCTAAATGCAGTACGCGTTAGTGTAACAATGTTTGTTTTTCTTGTCAAACAGGGACGATAAAATGGCTCTCTTGAGGTCCTTTCAGAAACAATCTTGACTCTGCTTTTGCCAGCAATGTACAAAAAAACCTTATCACCACACTATTTTTAGGACGAAATTTTGACACTCCGCACGCCGAAAGCATACACTTTTTTGACCGTTTCGGCAATGCGCGCCGAGGTATAGACATCCGGTAGTTCCGACTCGACAACGACGTCCGTCACATCTTCTGGTCTCAGGCTTTCTTTCTTCTGCATTTCCGCCATAGACACAAACAACTTACTCCCCATATCGCGAGCCTCTGGCCACGTGCGTTCACCCACACTCTCCCCGTCTTTCATGAGCAAAAGCGTTGAGGTATTTGGCTTTAATTGTAACTTGAAAATATACGTCATATATACTCTATAAAAAACTTTCTTTCTCTCGAAAACGCCTCTACTTCAGCTTCTTCCAATCAAAATTCCAGGGATCGGTTTTGCGACCGGGAGCAATTTCACCGTGCCCAACTATGGATTTGATAGGATACTTCTTTTTGAGCGTCTCGACAAGCGTCTGTACCGCTTCATACTGGTCACGGGTAAAATTACCTTCCTCGGTATTCATCATCTCGATCCCAAGAGAAAAATCATTGACACTTTTTCGGCCATCAGGCATCGTACTTACGCCTGCATGATACGCCACGTCTTGGTCTCGGACTAGGCGGTACACCATACCATTTCTATCAATCAGATAGTGAGCACTCACGCCATAGCTCTCATAGATCGACACCATTTTCTCTACTGAGTATGGATCACCCCCCAAAGAATTATACGAAGAGTGAAGCACAATCGTATCAATAGCACGGGCCTTCCCTCCTCTCGTAAAGCCAGTTGCCATCAAGCGATCTTTGATGCTCTGCTTCGAAGAAGCTTCTGGCGCACTTTTCTCCGCTTGTTCTTGCTTTTCTGGAACGTTGGCATCGAGCGATTCCTCAAGAAGTGCGATCTCCTCTTGCACTGACTCCTCCTCTGTTTTTATCTCCTCTCCTTTTCCTTTCAGGCCTTCATACAAAGCGAGCCCCCCTTCATTGTTTGGCGCCTCACTATCACGAGTCACGGTGAGGGAAGAAGAAGGCATGCCGAAAAAAGCATAGCCTATCCCGGACAAGACAATAAGGAACGTAAGAATGAGTCCAATAATTCCCATAATTGTTAGTATACACCAAAATTTTGAGGCAAGAAAAAATACCGCTCGAAAAGCGGTATTTTTATCAGTCCTTTACTCTCACTCGCTTAAACACTTACTTCTTTCCTTTTTTGCCACCACTAAGGAGAAGCGAAAGAGCTGCACCCAAAGCGGCGCCAACACCAGCAGCGACGAGGGCTGCTTTCTCAGGATTTTTTTTGGCATACCCCTCGACAGACGAGTAGGCGTGTTCGAGTTGCTTCTTCACCTTAACCATTTCTTTTTCAGCCATGACTTTCGTCTTATCTACCTGAGTCAGTACTTTGTCCTTAAGAACATTGGCGACTGCCTCTACCTGCGCCTGCTTCTTCACTACGACAGATTTCTTTGTCATACTCATAACATTACATTAATTACGGAATAAATTTTTTTCAAAAGTTGCCAGCAAAAGCACAAGAACGCTTATTCCTCCACCGACAGCTATCTTACCGAGACCTTGACGACCAAACATCTGCTCAAATATCTGATCAAATATTTCTGCAACGCCAAAAATGAGAAAGGAAACCCCGAGTAAGGAAAGAAAGAATACTCCCGATCGGTATAGTACTCGTTTCGTAATTCCCGCGACACCTCGTTCCATTTTTTCAAGGAGCGTCGTCACGACACTTTGCGCATGTCCCAAAAGACCCTCTTTCACAAAATCAAGCCAACCTAGTACAGGGACTCCTTCCGAAGATGGCTCATTTTTTTGTGACATACGACATACGTTTATTCTGTATTTTGTATCTAGTATACCACACTTTTTCCCACGTCCATAGTTTTTTAACTTGCAGGAAATTCTGTTTTATGGTATTTATTCGATTAGAATCTTTCTTCCAAAAAAATGAGGCGCGCCTTTTTCTTTGGTATACTCATCCTCCCTGTCTTCTTTTTTCAGGGCCGTATTCCTTCCGCCTTCGCCTCATCTTCATCTATCATTATTAGTGAGGTGTCGATTGCTGGAGAAAAAACAAGCGATGAGTTTATCGAGCTTTTCAATCAGAGCGACCAAGCCGTCTTTCTCTCTGGGATGCAACTGAGACGACGCACTCAAAGCGGGAGCGAGAGCTCCGTACGGGTTTTTCCTAAGGATTTCTCTGTTCCGCCTCATAGCTACTTCCTCTTTGCTCATAGCCAAGGCATCTTTGCTTCCCCTTTTGCTGATACTGATGGAAGCTCCTCGGCTCTCGCCAACGACAACAGCATCGGCCTCTTCACGCGGTCGGGTGCGGGTGGCGTCCTCATTGATAGCGTTACCTGGGGTAAGGGTGCTCTTTTCGCTCCCACTGCCCCCGTCTTTGCAAACCCTACGAAAAATACCAGTCTCGTCCGAGATAGGACTACCCTGCTCTTTGAAGAAACTGCTGTCATGACACCGACCAATAGTAAAGGTGAGACGTGGGCCTTTGAGACAGAAGACGATGACCCGCCACCGGACCCCCTTCCCGAGAATTCTCCTACGTCAACGGTACGTTTCAGTGAGCTCCTTCCCAATCCCGAAGGCGACGAAGGTACCGGAGAATTTATCGAACTGTATAACGCATCGTTAGTTTCATTGTCTCTTGACGGTTTCCGCATCCATGACGCCTCACAGAGCGCAGGCTACACCTTCCCAAGTGGCGTACAGATCGAAGGACAGGGGTATATGGTGTTGTGGAGAAGCACTTCGGGTCTCGCTCTCAATAATAGCGATGAAGTCGTGACACTCCGAAACAAAGACAGTGTCATTCTTGATACGGTCTTTTACAAGAAAACCAAAGAGGGCGTGTCGCTTAATTTCGGAGGGCTCGCGCAACCCTTTCGTGGCGGTACCCCGACACCGGGATTGGCCAACCTCTTAAATACTCTTCCTGCTACCAAAGAAAAAGTCCCGAAAAAAGGCTATCGTTATGTTCCGGTCGCTTTTGACGCCAGAGGAAAAGATGAGGACGGCGACGCACTCAAATATACTTGGGACTTTGGCGATGATCATAGAAGCTATAAGGAAGAGACAACCCACACCTATGAGAAAAATGGTACCTATCAGGTGACATTGACCACGAGCGATGGGAGCGATGACGTGGTAGAGACATTTCATGTCAATATTGAATCCTTTCCGAAAGCGCAGGTGCGAATAACCGCGCTCGTCCCCAACCCGCATGGTACAGACAGCGAAAATGAGTGGATTATCATCGAAAACCGTGGCAAGAAAGAGGTCGACCTCAAAGGATTTAGCATCGCCACTGGCTCGACGAGTGACAAGATTGTCAACCATCCGGTGCGAGAAAAATTCGTCATCCCGCCCAAATCAGAAAGAAAGCTCGCCCGCACAGTGGCGCTCTTTACCCTCCCCAACAAAAAAGGCAAGATTGAACTGCGCGCGCCAGACGGCGAAGTTATTCAGAAAATAAAATACAAATCGGAAGTCTCTCTCAAAGAGGACCTGGTCTATCGCAAAGAAAAGGGAAAGACTTGGCAATGGGAAGCTTCTAGTGGTACCGAAGACGCGAAAGAACTTGGGGAAGAAAGTGAGGTCACCCCTTCGATTATTGTGCCAATTTCCGAAGCCGTAGCTCTGGAGACATTACCTCTCGAGGAAGCGGCCCCATCGCCAAGCGAGATCTCTTTGCCAACACCAGAGGCGTCAGGGGAAGAGAAGCAGGTGCTCGGCGTCCAAACAGTGAGCGTGACTCCTCTTGATACTTATACTCTCTCGCAAACACAAACATCGCCCGCACGTCATTTCTTTCAGGTCCTTCTCGGCGATTTGAACGCTTGGCTCAATACCTGGCAAAATACAAAGTACGCTCCTTAAGAAGCATTGAAAGCAAGAAGCCTTTCCCGCTGCGCTAAACACTCCTCTCCTAGAATACCCCCTTCAACAGTAATGGGATATTTTTTTATTGCGTAGCGAAATAGATTGCTTTTATAGGTAAGGAAGCTGTCACCTCTGTTTCTGCACCATAATAGATGCTCCTTACCCTTGCCTTGATACAGCTCGTCATACATGTGGGGCATGGTTCGGAAGTACAGTAGAAAATACAGTTGCTCAAATCAAGCGTATTGAGTTTTTTACAGAGGAGTCGAATGGCATTTATTTCTGCGTGTGCCGTTGGATCGAGAAGCTCATGTACCCGATCATGATCCTGCGCGATGACAGTGCCCTCATGATCCACGACAACCGCACCAAAAGGTGCCTGACCCTGACGCACAGCCACTTCTGCCTCTTCCATGGCGATACGCATCACATCTTCGTGAGTCATAGCTAGAGATTTATATTTTATAGAGCGGGTAAGGGGAATCGAACCCCTCGCTTAACCTTGGGAAGGTCACGTATTACCACTATACTACACCCGCAACTACGAAGAACATGGCTATTATATCCTTTTTTTCCCAAAGGAGTGAAGGCACCTTCGCTAGGAAGGCTCATTGGCGTGCCCTACTTGCTGGAACGAGCAACTTCTGGTATACTTGGGAAGTATAAATTTTTTCTTTTTTCCCATGTCATTTTTTACTACAGGACGCGTCATTGCCCTCGTTATTCTCTTGGCTCTCGGAGTCGGTGGCTACTATGCGTTTTTCTATGCCAAAGAGCACAAGACTGAGTTTGCAGTAGGTTCGCTCAATATCTTCCAGAAAGTATCAAAGCTCCTCCCTATCGCCCCCGATACGAAAAAAGAGATTGAGGTAGTAAACACCCTCGTCTCGGAACTCGCCAAGCAAGATGATCGCGTGCGCGTCTTTCTCCTCCTTCTCCAAAACACCGATGAGCTCCGTCCAGGAGGAGGCTTTTTGGGCCAATACGCTATCATTAAAACCAAAAACGGTGAGGTGGTCTCAACCTTTTTGGAAGACGCTAACCTGCTCGACCAGCGTATCGAGACGAAGGTCACTCCACCCTATCCATTCCTTCGCAAGCTCCAACTCAAGAAATGGAAATTTCGTGACTCGAACTTCTCTCCCGACTTTCCTACTAACGCTGAAAAGGCCCAGTATTTCTATAGCCTCTCTGGTGGCCGAGAAAAGTTTGATGCTGTCATCGGTGTAAACTCCCGTGTCTTCAACAACATTCTCGAAATCACGGGCCCAATCAAAATTCCTGGTGACTCCTTTACCTATACGAGCGCTGATGGTGCCTACAAACTCGAGGAACGCGTAGAGCGTGCCTACCTGGGTGAAGATGTCCCCGCTGAGCTCAAACAAAACCGCAAGGCCATAATGAAGAAGCTTGCAGCTGAGATTATGACGCGAGTGGCAACCGTCGGCAACATCCCTAAGCTCGCTGAATTCACTCAAAACGAACTGCGCAATCGTGATATCATGCTCTACTTTACGGATCCAAACCTCCAGGCCTTAGTGGAAAGCGTTCACTGGGATGGCTCGGTAGCGACAGACTGGGCTGGTGACTACCTCATGCTCGTCGATGCCAACATGGGGGCACTCAAGACCGACTACTACATGCGAAGAAAGCTCGACTACACGGTTGACTTTACCGGTGAAAAACCGACTGGTACACTTGTCTACACTTACAGTAACACTGCCCCACGCGGAGACTGGCGAACCAGTGACTACCATACTTATTTGCGCGCTCTGGTCCCCAAAGGTTCGGTGATGCTTGAGCGTAAATGGATCAACGCCGTCATTACACGGGAAGAATTCGACAAGACATACTTTGGTGGTTTTGTCGACGTTGAGATTGGTCAAAAAGATGTTGCAACAACCCTGAAGTATGAACTCCCACCAACCGTGACCGAGGAAAATTACAAGCTTCTTATTCAGAAGCAGTCTGGTGTCGGCACTATCCCAGTCTCGGTACACATCAAAACCAAAGATGGCAAAACATTTGATCAGACCACCGAACTCACCAAGGATCTCAATCTCTCTCTCCAAGAAGTGGAAGAGCGTAAAGAATAGCGTTTAGTGTTTGTAGCCCTCTAAAAAAAGGACCCTCACCAGCCAAGCAAGCTAGTGAGGGGTGGGCACATAA
>Ga0163144_10000307_pt1 | contig 112829 bp, 95 predicted proteins | sample OliLak19BULKMAT1_FD_123175 | JGI IMG/M metagenome (GOLD analysis project Ga0163144, IMG submission 123175) | Freshwater microbial mat bacterial communities from Lake Vanda, McMurdo Dry Valleys, Antarctica - Oligotrophic Lake LV.19.BULKMAT1 | ecosystem: Environmental > Aquatic > Freshwater >...
CGAAGCGCACAACGCCGACGCCACGCCGCTGGTCTGGACCGCCAAAGTTGAAGATATTCTCGCCAAGGTGCGGCGCGCAAGAGCCACACTCGATATGTCGCGGCATCAATGAAGCACTACACTGGTTGTTCGCGCCACAAGGCGGGTGGCATTTCCCGGATCGTGCCACTACCCGCACCGACAAGGGTCGCACAAACTCAGCCGCCAAACCGAGGCGGGGAGTGCGGTCACCGCTTGCGCCACTTGCGCGCAGGGCACTACCCAACGCCACATCGGACCGCCGCAGGTCGGGAGTCCGCAGCGGCGTTGGGCAGTGCCACGGTTCTTGGACTTCGGTAGCGCCGCCCGCCCTGTCTACAACGTAATCCCGACCTCGCTGAGCCGAACCCCCCGCACCACAGCCGTATCAACGGCCACCCCCCGCCGGAAGCGCAGCGCCGCCGTCATGGTCGTCCCGATTGAAAACGGAAGCCTCGCGCGAGCCCTGAACGTCACGACCGTGTTGTCAACGCTCGGCACCCGCACCAGACGAGGCGAAAGCGCCCGCGACCCAGACGCCAGCACCATCGAAGGCACCGGTAACAACACCGGCCCCCCATCCTCCGCCGCGATCGTTACCGTGACAGCATCCACCGGCCGCGACCAAAGCCCTTGCCGCTGCCCCTCGCGCCGCACCGCCGTCACCACGACGATGTACACACGGTTCTGAAGCTTGATGATCACGCGCGGCACCGGCGGCGGCAGGACCACCTGGTCCGCGGCCTCACCGCTGACCGGCGCCAACCCCATCACCGCCAACGCGAGTACCAATGCAACGATCCAACGTCGCGTCCTCATACTGCGCTCCCGGGTGCCTCCCCATTCCTCGCCGAACCAAGCCCTCGCCGAACCCAACACCCACACCCTCCCACCAACACCCTGCGCCGCCGCTACCGCCGCTGCGGACCCAACTCAACCGCCACGCCCCGGACCACCACCGTCGCCCAGCGAAAGCCGTTGCGGAATCGCACGCTGACCGTAAGCCGCTCCCCGGTCGCGAACGGCAGCGCAAGGTTTGACGTGTACCACACAAACGTGTTGTCTGCGTTCGCAACCTGCGACAGACGCGGCGAGGCATACTTCCTGCCCGACCGGAGCGAAATCACAGGCGCTTCCGCGAACGCAACCGGTCGCCCATCCTGCGCGTTGATCTGAACGATCACATTATCCTCGGGGCGCGCTGAGCCGGGCACCCGGGGAGGCACGCGGACCACGTGCACCGAAAGGTTGTACACGCGACCGTAGAGCCGGAAGACCGCCGCTCTCGGCGCACGCAGGTCCGGCCCGGGCGGCACCGCCGCCACGCCCGAAACCTGCCCGAGCCCGATCACAATCAACGCGAGGCACGAAAGCACAATTCGACGATGCGTGGTCATACACATCTCCATTGCCGGTGATTGGCGAGTGCATTAGCCACCGCGCTTCCACGGCTGTGCGCCTATCCGCACCGTCCCGTCAACCGTTCCACTCCGTTCATGTGATGTTCGTGCCAATCCTGGGTGGCTCGCCGCTCCGCGGCGACGCCCAAACCCTGTGCCCAGCCACCGCAAGCGTCAACCACCCCTCGGCCTACGACTTCCCCTTCTTCCCGGCGGTTGTCACGCCCACCCATGCCATCTCCATCGCCAAGGCCACCAACTTCTTGTTCGCCTTCTCCAGCACCACCCTCGTCGCCCCGCCCGCGCCCCACGCACCATTGAATGGCTCAAATATCCCCGGCGCTCCTTCCACCACCTCATCCTGCAGTTCCGGGGCCAGCTTCACCATCCCCCATGCTTCATCAGGCCCCAGCGAAGCAAAGATCTTCCCCGCGGCACGAAAGTCCGGGTGCCCCATGTGCTCACCCTCGACCGCGCTGGGCATGCTCAACGCGAGTTTTCGGAACTCTTCGCTAGTCACGTATGCCCCCCGCGCCTGGGCCCCTCCATCATGCTATCAACCCCCGCACCAGGCACACAGCCTCCGCGAGTTGCCCAGAACCCCGGTGCACCAGCGGGCGTAATCACTCGTCATGTTGTTCATGGTCATCGAGCACTTCAAGCAAGACAAGGGCGGCGCGGCAGCCGTGGGCGAACGATTCCGGCGCTGCGGGCGCATGCTTCCCGTGGGCGAAAAGGCCGATGGAGACTGCGGAGACGGCGTCATCGCCTACATCGCCAGTTGGATGGAAGCGAACGGCTCGCGCTGCTTCCAACTCATGGAGTCCCCCGATCGAGCCGCGCTGGACCCTTGGCTGGCCAACTGGATTGACCTCGTTGACGTTGAGGTGGTCCCAGTCCTCACTTCGACCGCATATTGGGCACCCGCCCAACCCGCCCCACCCTGAAGTATCCGGCGGACCGGTCAGGTCACCCCCTTCCTACCCCAAGCCGGCCAAAAACATCCAGCCTTCCCTCGGGCGACGTTCGCAAATCCATAACATATGTGTTTTCAATGCATTACGGCAAGACACCCGATGAATCGCCGTGCCCCCGCAGCACCCAATCGGCGGCTTGCCGCAAGGGCCTCGCCCCGCCGCGACATCACCTTTGCTGTTCGCGCCCTCGTTGCGCGGCAGAGTCGCTGAGCCCCCTGTTCTGGCCCGTCGCCGGCGGTGGTTCAACGTCATGATTGAGGGAGATACGACCATGCTCACGATTATGCATCGTCCACCGCGTACACGCCCAATGTTGCGCATCATGTTCGCCGTCGGCGCCGTCGGCTTCATCGCCCTCAGCGCCCCCGCAGCAGTCGTTTCCTATCAGGCCTCCCTCAGCGGCGCCAATGAGTCACCCCCCAACACCTCGCTCGGGACCGGCTTCACAATCGTCGATATCGACACCACCGCGCACACGCTCCGCGTTCAGGCCAACTTCTCCGGCCTGACCGGCCTTTCGACCAACTGCCACATCCACAGTAACGCCACGATCACCCCGGGCGTTGGGAATGCCGGAGTTGCCACCATGCAGCCCACGTTCCTGGGCTTCCCCTCCGGCGTGACCGCCGGCGTTTACGACAACACCTTCGACCTCACTCTCGCCTCCAGTTGGAACTCGGCGTACATCACCGCCAACGGCGGAACGCCCGCCTCCGCCGAAGCCGCCCTCGCCCTCCAAATGTCCGAAGGCCGCTCTTACCTGAACATCCACAGTTCGTTCGCCGCCGGCGGCGAAATCCGCGGCTTCCTCACCCCCGTCCCAACCCCAGGCGCTGCGGCCGTCCTCGGCCTCGGTGCCCTCGTCGCCCGCCGCCGCCGGCGGTAACCACTGCCTTCTCGCTGAACACCGAGATGGGCACCCAAACCCCGGAGCAATCCGGGGGTTTTTCTGCGCATCCAATCTGCGACGCCCATCTGAAACGCCCATCAGAGACGCGACCGTAAGGAAGCGCTCTCGCCGAGTGCTCGCGGGGTGCCCGCCCCGACCCGGGGCGGACGAAGCACACGATACTCCAGCCTGCCCAACCACTTCCACAACACGCACACGCCGCCCTTCAAACCTCCCCCCCGCGGATGCGGTGCCCGTCAGTAGCACCGCGGCGAAAGCCCGGTGTAAACGGCGCACGAGACTGATCCAATCTGCGGCGCAGCGCCGGTACGACGGGTCAGCGCCCCGCCGCCAAACGATCACCCTTCACGGCCTCACACGCTCCGCCGCGCTCCCGCTCTCCCTGTACACTGCCCGATCATGTTTGAGCACAGAGCCCAACCCATCGCGCCCCACCACCAGTTCCTGCGGCGAATGGCGCGCAGCGCAGCCGTGGCGGCCGTGGTTGTGCTCGCCTGGCTGACCGTGGGCGTGCTGGGGTACCACTTCATCGCAGAACTCGCGTGGATCGACGCCCTCCTGAACGCATCCATGATCATGTCAGGCATGGGCCCCGTGCACCCGCTGCGCGCCGATGGGGCCAAGTTGTTCGCCTCCGCATACGCGATCACCAGCGGCGTGATGTTCCTCTCGACCTGGGCAATCCTGGTAGCCCCGGTGCTCCACAGACTGATGCACAGATTCCACGCCAAGCACGAGGGCACGCCGGGAGCCGTCGAGCGCACTGAGCAGTCGTAGCCGTTCAGCGATCAACCGGCCCCAGACTCCCTCCTTCACACTCACCTCCCCTCATTACCCCAGTCCTCGGCCTCCTCGCCTCAGCGTCCTCGGAAGGAACGTGGTATGCTTATCGCGTCAGCGAGTTCCCGCAGCCAAGGCCACTTCGTCCCGTTAAAAGCTCGGAGCCTGCGATGCGACCACGTACACCAACGCAAGTAGCCCGCGCGTTCACCCTTATCGAACTGCTGGTGGTGATCGCGATCATCGCGCTCCTCATCGGCATGCTCTTCCCGGCATTGGGGCGGGCCCGCGATTCCGCGCGATCCGTGAAGGAACTCGCCGCCGTCAGCCAACTGGCGAAAATCCACGCCACCTACGCCAACGACTTCAAAGACGCCGTCGTCCCCGGGCGCATCAGCAAGTGGTGGATTTGGTATCAGGTCTGCGACGCCAACATGTACCCGCCCGACCCCGCCGACCCCAGGATGCGCATCACCAGCGACTCCATCCGGGCTTGGCCGTGGCGGCTCATCGGCTACTCCGGCATGTCCATTGATGATGTGCTCATTCTCAGCAAGCAGGACATGAAAGACTTCCGCGCCCGCGGCTTCACCGGACGCACCGCCGCGGGGACAAACCTGGCCAGTTACCCGGATTCATCGCTCGTCGGGGCCGTCGCCACCCACCCATCTTTCGGCATGAACACCGTGTTTTTCGGCGGCGACTGTAACCACTCGGCCTTCAAAGGCCACGGGCGCACACCCTGCGGCACCGACGGCGTCCTCGCCGAAAGCAACCCCAGCACCCAGGGCGGCATGTTTTATGTCAGCCGCGCCAGTAAGGCCCGCTTCCCCGCCCACCTCATCACCTTTGCGGCATCCCGCGCCGCCGATGTGAGCGGCACTTCGTTCTTCAGCAACGGGCGCAACGCAGCTGATTCAGCCGCAGCGCCCCGCGACGGCTTCTACAAGGTGCTTCCACCAACCGCGATCCCCGTCAGCGATCCCGACCACGCGTACAGCTACACCATGACCCCCGGCTGGGCCGTCAACGCTCCCACTGTGTATTCAGCCCGCAGCGCCCCCAGCACCTGGGGCTACCTCAACGCGCGGTACTTCAAGACGGTCGCCACAACCCGCCTGGACGCCAGCGCCAAGCGCATGAGCCTCGAAGAACTCCGCCTCATGCGCTACTGGGACGACTTTGCCAATCAGAACACCACCGCGGCCGGCATTTACACTTGGCGGCCGCGCTAGGGACGAAAGTCGAATGTCCTGAGTGGAAGGTTCTGAGTATTGCGTGTCGGCTGCGTACTGCGGACCAACTCAGGACTCAGGACTGTTCACTTCCTCTGCCCCTCAATCGTCTTCTTCATCATCTCCCGCATCTGCTTCGCCTGCGCCACCCCGCCCGGGACCGAGGCCAGGTCCAGGTCCATCCCCGTGAACCACTGCTCGCCGCTGCGCTCGTAGCCGAACTCCTCAACCAGCCGCTTCTCCATGTCCGGCAGGTGGCCCGCGCCGAAGAACAGCGCCACGGTCTTGACCTCTGGCTCTTCATCGATCACCGCCCGCAGGTCCTTCATCACCACCTCGTTGCGGTCCACCACCAGCACCCGCATGAACGCGGCCATCTTCGCCATCTCCTTGCCACCCTTGCCCGCCTGCGCCGCCAGCATTTCATCGGAGTGCGAGATTGTCTCCACCAGCATCACCTTGCACGTCATCGCCAGCGCCGGGTTGCCCTCGATGAACGAGAGAATGAACGAGACGAGTTTGGAAGACAGCGATGAACCATCCAGCAGGCTGAACAGCGCCCCGCCCGACAGCCCGCTCGCCTCGAGCTTTTCCTGCAACTCATCCACTGTCATGTCGCTGTTGCGCCACGCCGCCCGGTTGTAGTCAACCGCGGCCAACTGAAACTCAAGCCCAAGGGCGTTCGCCAGCTTGGCCTGAATCCCCTCGCCCGAGGCCTTCAACTCGTCCTTGGTAAGCGGCTTCTGCTCGGAGAACAGGATGTCCGCACCGGCCGATTCACCACCCGCGACGCCGTCCTCACCCAGGCTCACGATGTCAAACCCTTGCCTGACGGCCGGGTCCTGGATCACGCGATACTGCTGTGCGTTCCCCCACGCATCCACCAATGCCGCCCTGCCCAGGCGGGCCACCGTCCCGCGCGCTTGCCCGAGCACAACCTCAACCGACTCGGGGCACGCGCCGTGCTCGGCCTTATACCGCGACACGAGCACGGCCAGAAACCGCTGGCGCGACTTGGTCACCTTGACCTTGGCCGCCGCATCGCCGTGGGCCGCATCAACACCCAGCGACGGCTTCACACCCTCAAACAGCACCAGGTCCTGCGCATCCAGGAACCCCTGCAACTCGTGGTAATACGCCTTGTCACCGATGTGCACCGCCCCAACAAGAATTACCTTCGGGCCGGTCCCTTCCTTGGGGACAAAGCCGCGCGCGGCGATCTGCAGCATCAATCGCTCATCTCCATCGACCACCCGCATGTACTCGCCCGCGCCGACCACCGGGGGAGCGGCGTTCTGCTCGCCGGGCGTTGCCCCGGTCTGCGCGAAGGCCGACCCAACCACCAATCCGCATGCCACCGCCACCGCAATCCACCGATGAGTTGTCACTGTCTGTCTCCACGCCCGCGCCCCGGGCGCAGCAAACCACTGTATGCGGCGACGCCCGCGCTACAGGCGTTCTACGCTCGACGCCGCGCCTTGTTACCGGCTGAAACGCCCCCGCGCCGTCCCCCACCAACGTACAGTGACCGCGCCCTTCCCCACCATGCAAGTCATCCAGAACCCCAACTTCCACATCGATCCGGGCGCTTTGCACGCGGACCTGGTCCGCATGCGGCACGGGCGCAAGCCCTTGGCCCGCCCTGTCGTCATCCTCGGCGGTTGGCATGCACCCGGCGTGGCCACCTGGGGGATTGCCTCGTTCCTCAGGCCCCACACCAGCGGCATCAAGGGTGACTTCCTCTCGATCACGTACCCCATGGCCGCCAGCATCGCCGCGGCGGCCAAGGCCGTCCTGAACACCATCCGCGCCCGCGGACTTGAGAACACCGAAGTTGACATCATCGGTATCTCGATGGGAGGGCTGGTCGCCCGGGCCATGCTCGGCGGGCTGTACGGCGCAGCGCCGTTCCGCGCGGCCCGCGTCTTCACGGTCGCAACGCCGCACCGAGGCGCCAGCCTCGCCCGCATCGTGCGCCCGGATGCTTCTGCCCGCGAGATGCAACCTGGGTCAGAGTTCCTCTCCCGGCTTGATGGTCTTGGCGTTACCCTCGGGTACGAGATGCACTGCTACGCTATCCTCCGCGATTGGTGGGTGGGGGCGAGCAACTGCGCACCGCCGGGCCGGGAGCCCTTTTGGGTCGATCCCACCGCCGTCCACACGCGGCTGCTCAGCCACTTTGCGATTAACCACGACCCACGCGTGCTCGCGGATATCGCCCGCCGGTTGCGGGCCGAGGAGCCGATCGCGGGCGCGCCAAGCCGCCCGCCGCGCGATTGAGCGGCCACCACACCCCGCCCCACGCCCGCACCCGGCTCATGAGCGATCGCGATGACGGCACACGCTGACGACGAGGTGCTTCGCCCGGTCCCGCCGGAAGTGTCAACGTGAGCCGCCGGCCTAGTTCGCCGAGGAGCCTCGCGTCTCGCCCGGTCATTGCGCCCTGCATGCGCTGCGCGGCTTGCACGAGCGCCGACTCACTCAGCAGCAGCGCCACGGGCGGGCAATGCCCGCCGTCGGATGCGAGCCGGCGGATCAGGCCCGTGTGCGGCGCGTGCAACCGCAGCCGACGCGACAGCACCTTGAACGCATGCTCCGCCGGGTCACGCTCGACCTTGGCGCGCTGGGCAGCCACCAGCCACGTCGCCGAGCCAATCAGCGCGACGCTGGCAAAGAGCCCGGGCAAGAGCCACGCCGGGAGATGGCCCTGCGTCGCCGCCGGGTCAGCCGTGACAAGTCTCACCGGCCCCGGCGCATCCTGGGCTGCCAACAGGAGTCGCGGGAACAGGGTCAGCATGGTCCCGCCCCCACGCCCGCGCCGGCCGAGCGCCACGCGCAACGCACCTCTGCATCAACCCGCGAAGCGCACGATGCCGCCCTGATCCTCACGCCGTGGGCGTCGTCGAACTTTGCGACCTCGCCCACGCGCGCGACCAACTCGGACCACCGCGGCCCGACGGCCTTCCGCCCGTTGCCAACCAGCGTGCGGCTTGCGAGCCAGACGCCCGCGAGCCGGTGCATCTGGCGCTGATCCGTCAGCATGGAGGCCATCAGGTCGGCGGCACTGAACTCTGGCTCACCTCCCGCCCCTGCCACCACCGCGAGCATCGCCGCCCTGATGGCATTTGCCCGGACGCGGTGGTGATCATCGGACTTGAGTTCGATGATCCGACCGGCGTACGGCAACATCGGTGTAGCGCCGATCGGGACGGCCAATCGCGCGTGCCTGGTCACCGCCTCGACGGCGTTCGCCCGCACACGAGCATCGCCGTGGTTGAGGAATGCCCCCAGTTCGCGCAGCACCTCTTCACCCGTCAGGTCGCCGGCGGCTGCAACGGCCGTCGCGATGAGGCGGGGCTTGCCCCGCCCATCGCGGAGCAACCCGGTTAGATCGGACTGAAAGTCCGGGGCCAGCCGCAGCCGCCGGATGAGCACGATGACGCCGCTGGCGTCTCCGCTTGACCCGATCCGTTGCCTGAGGTGCTCCACGAACCCGCCCCGGTCCCGTATCAGCCAGCGGCGGGCGGCGGACCGTCCCGCGAGGGTGTCGGAGAACACTTCCGCCTGGTTTCGCAGGTCCGCGCTCGCCCAGGTTCGGACCGCCCGGTGCGGGGACCGCGACAGCAGCTCCAGCGTTCGTCGCACCGCGGGATCGCTGGCAGGCGCTCCCGGCGCTCGGCGTGACTCACCCGCGCTGGACCACATCAGCATCGCGGACCGCGCCACACGCTCGTCCGAATCAAAGCAGAAGTCCTCCATGCCGCCCGGTGTCGTGTGCCGAACCGCCGCGTGTCGCGTGACCGGGTCCGCGTCCGTGAGGAGCGTTTGCGCGGTGGCCCGGCGCACACCCGGGCTCAAGGAAATGCCCGCCGCGAACCTCGCAAGGCCGCGCCGAGCCCCGATCGACAGGCGGGCCACCGTGCCGAATCCGGGGAGCGCACTCCCCGCCGCAAAGACCGCCGTCCGTGCGGTATCCACGGTCGCGGGCTCGATCAGCACCTTGACCTTGAGGGCAGCCCGAGCCCGGCGCGGGTTCACCAAGAGGTGAGCGCGAGATAGAACCAGTTCGTGCTCGGCGATCAGCGAGGCTCGGGAGAGCCGTTCTGCCGCGGCGGGTCCGTAGTCGGGGCGATTCAGCCACTCGAGGGCCCGAACGCGGGTGATCGGAAGCTCGGACGACCGCAGCAACCCCTTCATGGCGCTGTGACTGGTGTCCGGGACCTGGCCGAACCAGGAAGCCAGTGCACCGGCGCCGGGCGAGAGCGGCCGCTGTGTGTGGGCGGCGTGCGGGCGTGTCAGCGGGGCGCTCAACAGGAGCAACGACGCCAGCACCGCCCCGCGGCGGCGGTGTTCGCTGAAGGTCATCACCGCCTCCGCCACCTCGCTGAGGATCAGGTCTGTATCCCCCAGCACACCATTCTGGAGCCCACGCTCAAAGTCAGGCGGAAGACCGTGGCTCTCCGCGGCGGCCGCCAAGGCGTCCGCGACACCAGTGTTCGAGTCTTCCAACATCGCCAGCACCGCGAGCGTGACGATGGCCCGCTCTGCCATACCCGCGACACCGGGGTCCCGGTCCAGCAACAGCGACACCGCGCTGGCGGCCAGCCTGGCATCCGCGGCATGGGAGCACAGGGTTGCCAATGAAAGACGCGCTGCCGGGTTTGGGCTGGTTGCAGCGCGGCTGACCACTGAATGCAGGCGGTCTTCACCCACCGCGAGCGCCGCCTGACGCATCGACGCGGGTACCCTGGTCCAACAACCGACAGCTTCTGCAAGGGCCAGGTCGGCGAGGCGCCGGCGCCGGCGCCGGAGAAGCGTGCACATCGCACCGGCAATCCGAACCGGGCCCCGGACCTGGGCGAACGTTGGAACCGCTGCCAGTTCAAGCAGTTGCGGCGCAATGACCTCGGCCTCGGATGGGCTGCAGACCATCAACGCTTCGCTCAGCGCGGCGACGGCGAGTTGGGGACGAGCGTGTGCCGCCAGACCTACTCGCTCACAGAATGTGCTGATAGATCTTGACAAAGCCGATCAACTTCCGGCAAGATGACTAAAGTGCTGGTGAAGTTACGTTTAGGGAAAATCGAAGAAACTACCCATTGTGTTTTGTCAATCGTTCGGGTAGCATGGATAGTGTGACATTTACGAAGCACTCTGGCTTGGATGGTCCAGGGTGTTTCGATTCGGACGTCGGAGGAGCTGAAGAGAGATATCGGACCGTTGGCCCCGATTCCCTTGGAGCTTCGCGCAGTTGCCGAGCCGTCGTTGCCCAGCAGTGGGCTAACCACCACGCAGGACGGAACTTGCGCCTATCACCGGGTGAACCGAGGCAAGCCCTCATCTGTAGATGAAGGAAGCTGCATGAATGTCCCGACGAAGTCCAATGTCCTCCAGACCTACCAGGTAGTTCTCTATAACCGCGCCCTGCACCCGGAGTTTTTCCCGCTTAAAGCGCGGCGGGTGGTCACGCACGGCGACTACGAACTTGAGGCCTGGGTCCTCCCCGGCTCGCACCTGCTGCGCTTCGAATACAAGACCCTTTGCGCTTCGGAACTCCTGACGGACCAAGACAAAAACATCCCTTCCAGCGGAATCGTCACGGCGTTCCTGTGCGCCGGGGAACGGGACTTTGAGCACAAGTTCGTGAAGGACCGTGTGACCTACATGACCACGGTCCAGACCGAAACGCTCTCAGATAACCTCTACAACTCCACCTACGAGGAAATGGTCGCATTTGCCCGTCAAAGCTCGGCGCTCAATCACCAGTGGGCGGATGAGGCGGGGCCTTGCTTGAGCATGGTCGATATTCAGCGGCTCAACACCGAGGTTCACGCACAGACCTATCACCTCGTGGCATCGGCGGGCTTGGTCCTGCGAACCCAGACGATCTTTGAGCACCATTAGCCGAGGCGGGCATCCTCAACCCTGGCGACGAACGGGCCGATCTGTCCTATACTTGCTCATGCGCCGGACGGCTTCCATCCTCGGAACGCGAATTACACGGCCCCGCTGAGGGCTCGTGGCCGGTGCTGAACGGATGCACGTGACACACGACCGCCTTCACGGGGCCTGAATGCCGCTGGGTGACCGGCGCGCACGCGGTTTGCAACCAACGTTCGCTACCATTCCATCCAAACTGAGGTTCCACATGACCAGGCTCGTCCGGCATGGACGTGAGCCGTTTCGCGGGCACCGACTTATGACAAACGCTATGAACGCAACGCCGAATCCATCTCAATCAACACCCGCGGCGGCCAAGCCGGAGAAGGGTGATGAGGGCCGCAAGAGCCGCTACCGGGCCACGCTCAACCTGCCCCAGACCGGCTTCCCGATGAAGGCGAACCTGGTGCAGAACGAGCCCGCAACCCTAAAGCGGTGGGCCAAGCTGGGCCTGTACGATCGCCTCCGCGAGGCTCGGCGCGGCGGGCCCGCGTTTCACTTCCACGACGGCCCCCCCTACGCCAATGGCTCGATTCACCTCGGACACCTGATGAACAAGTGCCTGTAGGACATGGTTGTCCGCCTGAAGAGCATGCAGGGACTGGACTGCCCTTACGTGCCCGGATGGGACTGCCACGGGCTGCCCATCGAGCACAAGGTAGTCACCGAACTCGTCGAGTCGGGCAAGTTTGAAAAGCTCAAGACGCTGGACGACTGGCAACGGCGCAACGCCATCCGGCGGGAGTGCCAGAAGCACGCCGAGAAGTACGTGAAACTCCAGGCCACGCAGATGCAGCGGCTGCTGACGATCGCCGACTACGAGCACCCCTACCTCACGATGGCAAAGGACTACGAGGGAGCCACGCTGGAGGTGCTGGCGGAGTTGATGGAGCGGGGGTTGGTCTACCGCGCGCTCAAGCCGGTGCACTGGTCGATCGCAAACGAGACCGCCCTGGCCGACGCCGAGCTTGAGTACTACGACCGCGAGGACCTGTCGGTGTACGTTGACTTCGAGGCTGTCGATGGCGATGCCGTGTATGGCGCGTTTGGACTTCAAGAGAAGGAAGATGAAGAGAACGCGGAGGTTGCAGAGGGCGCGGAGGAACGCGGAGAGGAAACAGACGGGGAGGCTGGGGAAGTCAAGAGTGCCGCGCCCAAGCCGGGGATGCGCCCGCTGGTGCGGCCCTCGTTCATGATCTGGACGACGACACCGTGGACGCTGCCCGCGAACCTGGCGATCGCGGTGAACCCCAAGTTTGAGTACGCGCTGGTGTGGGTGGACGGGAACGTGACGGTGATGGCAAAGGATGCCATAGATCGCGTCACGAAGCGGGCGAAGGCCGAAGAGGTCGTGGTGCTCGCCACCGCGCAGGGGTCACGGCTGGTCGGGCTCAAGTACCGCCACCCGTTTGTTGACCTGGGTGAAGGGCACTCGGTGATGGCCGTGGGCAAGGACGGCACGAGCGCCTTTGCGCCGGCGAGCCTGGCCAGGGTTTTCAGCATCGTCGCGGCGGACTATGTGACCCTGGAAGATGGCACGGGCCTGGTGCACACCGCCCCAGGCCATGGTGAAGAGGACTATCTGACGGCCAACCGCGAGGGCCTGCCGATCTACTGCCCTGTCAAGGGCGATGGCACGTACGACGGCACCGTTCCAGAGTGGCTGACGGGACAGAGCGTGTGGGATGCAAACCCAAAGGTGGTAAAGCACCTCCGCGACAGCGGGCACCTCTTTTTCGATCACGTCTTTACGCACAGTTACCCGCACGATTGGCGCAGCAAGACGCCGACCATCTTCCGCTGCACGGAGCAGTGGTTTGTGGGTGTGGACCGTTCATTCTCGATCGCGGGAGAGGCCTCTCCCTCCCCACGGTCTCTGCGTGAACGCGCACTGGATGCCACCGGCACGGGCGGCGGGGATGGCGAGGTTGCCTTCGTCCCCGACTGGGGCCGCAACCGGATGCGCGGCATGCTGGAGTCACGTCCCGACTGGTGCATCTCCCGGCAGCGCTCGTGGGGGTTGCCGATCCCGGCGTTTGTTCTGCCCGATGGCAGCGTCTTCATGACGCCGGCCTCGGTGCGGGCGGTCATCGCTGTGGTGCGTGAAAAGGGGTCCGATGCGTGGTTCACCCTGAGCACGCAGGAACTGCTCAAGGACTACGAGTTGGTGAAGGACAAGGATGCGCCGCGCTCCCTGACGGTCGCGTCATTGATGGAGTTGAAGAAGGGGCAGGACATCCTGGATGTATGGTTTGAGTCGGGGTCGTCGTGGAACGCCGTGCTGCGGCAGCGCAACCTGGGCTACCCGGCGGACCTGTACCTGGAAGGCTCTGACCAGCACCGCGGCTGGTTCCAACTCTCGCTCCTGCCTGCGCTGGGGGTCACCGGGCGGCCGCCGTTCAAGACGATCCTCACGCACGGGTTCATGGTGGACAAGGACGGTCGCAAGCTCAGCAAGTCGCGAACTGATGCCGCCCGCTACGAAGTAGAGAGCCTGGCCTCCGAGTTCGGGGTCGATGTCATGCGCTGGTGGGTCAGTTCCCTGCCCTACGAGAACGATGTCAAGGTTGACCTGGAGTTCTTCACCGTCGCGGGAGAGAGCTACCGCAAGGTCCGCAACACCCTGCGCTTCCTGCTCAGCAATCTTGCTGACTATGTGCCGATGGCCGGGGGCGCCACGCGCGACAAGGCCGTACCCCCCACCTCCGTCGATGCGTGGGTGCTCGCCGAGTTCGACGCCCTCAGCACCAGGGTGGTCGGTGCTTACAACGCCTTTGACTTCCGATCCGCGAACCAGGCCCTCTACCACTTCTGCAACACCACGCTTTCGGCGGTGTACCTTGCAGCGGTGAAGGACCGGCTGTACTGCGATCGCGCCGACTCGCCCCGCCGCCGCCAGACCCAGAACACCCTATGGGAACTGACCGACGGCCTCTGCCGCCTGCTGGCGCCCATCCTCTGCCACACTTCGGACGAGGCGTACCGTGCTCTTTGGAAGGCCGGGCCTGACGACCCTCGCTGTGTGCACGTGGAGACCTTCACGGCTTCGAGCGTCACCGCCGACCCGCGCTGGGTCAAGGTGATGGAGGCAAGGGAGCAGGCACAGTCAGCGATCGAGGCGGCCAAGGCCGGCCTGGGGGTCGAGAACCCGCTCGATGCTGGCGTCGTGCTCCCCGACCCCGAGGGCGCCCTGACCGCCTTCGACCCCGTTGACATGGCGGACCTCCTCGGCGTCAGCGAGGTTACGCTCGATCGCGCGGCCAGGGAACCACGGGTCCTGGACCTGCGCTCCCGCGCCCGCTGCGAGCGTTCCTGGAAACGAGACGGCACGGTCAAGGAGCGCGGCGACGGCGGACTGCTGAGCGACCGCGATGCCGCGGCCGTCGGGGTCGTGTAGCCGGCAGGAGGCTCACGCAGAGGCGCAGGGCTCGCAGAGGGGACCAGCAAAGGGCTTGGAGCGCTGGTACTTCCAGGTTTTCCTCCGCGTGGTCTGCGCCTCTGCGTGAGCCTGATTTCGTTTCCGAAACACGTCCGAGAACCGTGTCTGCGGCTCGTGATGTTGCGTTGCAACACCTGTGCCTGCGCGCGTGCCCCGCGATGTGGCGTGCGCTCAACATCGCGTGCAGTCTCACCGCCCGCGGGCCGATGAGTCGCGGCCATGAGCAGCACCAGCAACCCGAATAACGCGCCCGGACCTGAACCCAAGCGTCCGCACAAGCCCGCCACGGCGCCACACCCGGGGACGTACGGCGTCACGCCGCTAGCGACCTACTCCGAGGTGGACCGGCTGACGGCACTTCTGCACGAGATCAACAACCTGCTGGACGGTTCCATGCGCTGCCTGGGGATGGCCAAGAAGTCGCTCTCCAGCGATACCGTGATCGAAGCGGCCACGGCGACACAGGCCGAACGGCACCTGCACACGGCGGCCGAGGGGTTGGAGCGCATGGCCGAGTTGGTACACGCCGCGATGCAGGGGCGCAGCACGCCGATTGGATCGCCGCTCCTCGCCCGCGCCCGTCCGGTGACGCTGGGTGAGGCGGTACAGCACGCCGCGGACGTTCTGCGCCCGCTCGCCAGTGAGCGCACGGTGGAGCTCGCGATCAACATGGCCCCGTCAGTGGCCTCCCTCCCAGCGGGGGCGCTGTACACGGTCATCCTCAACGGTGTTCAGAACGCGGTCGAGTCGGTATCGAGGCGCGGCGGCCGCGGACACGTCGAGATCAGCATCCGCCATGATGCGCCCCCCGTTTCCGGCAGTTACGGGCGCGATACCCGGGATTGGCTGCTGCTGGAGGTGACAGACGACGGCGTGGGTCCGCCGGCAAGTTCTGATGCGGCCCGCGTCTTTGACCTGGGGTTTACGACCAAGCCCCGCGGGACCGGCGTCGGTCTCGCCGTGGCGCGGAGCGTAGTGCAGGGAATGGGCGGCACGATCGAACTGCTCCCGCCAGCCAACCCAAGCCGCGCCGCGGCACGCAAGGCGGGCGCGGTACTGCGCGTAAAATTTCCAGCGCCGATACAGGTGCCGGGCCTGAAGCTGGGCGGAGCGGCCTGAGTGAAGCCGCTCACCCCCAATCCTCTTCAGCCCCCCCAGCCGCCTCCCACATCTCATCGCCGCCACCCCGAACCGGCCCAAGGCCAGATGATCCGGGCTCGGATGCTGATCGTGGATGACGACCCGATCGTCGGAGAGTCGATGGGGGACCTGCTGCGCACCGAGGGGCACGACGTTGCGACGGCGATGGAGGGGGTTGAGGCCCTCTCGCAACTGGGCGCGAGCGAGCACGAAGCCCGGCCCTTTGACCTGGTGATCTGCGATGTGGCGCTCCCCGGCATGAACGGGATGGACCTGCTGCGCGAGATCATCAAGCGGCACAAGGGCACGGCCGTGATCATGCTCACGGGGTACGGGACGGTCGAGTCGGCGGTGAACGCCCTGCGGCTGGGCGCGTGCGATTACCTGACCAAGCCCGTCGTGGACCAGGAACTGCGGCTCAGCCTGGAGCGTGCGCTTCGGCAGCGGGCGCTGCTGGCGGAGAACCAGAACCTTCGGCACAGGCTCCATGGCCGGCTGGGGCTGGAGAACATCGCAGGCTCGGACCCGCGGATGCTCAAGATCTACGACCTCATCGAGGCCGTGGCCCCGAGCCGGACAACAGTGCTGATGACCGGAGAGAGCGGCACGGGCAAGAGCCTCATCGCCCACTCCATCCACCACCACAGCCCGCGCAAGGACAAGCCGTACGTCGAGCTTTCGTGCGGTTCGATCCCCGAGACGCTGCTGGAATCCGAGTTGTTCGGGCATGTCAAGGGCGCGTTCACCGGGGCCCACGTGGACAAGGCGGGTCGCTTCCTGGCAGCCAATGGCGGGACCATTTTCCTCGACGAGATCAACTCGGCCTCGCCGGGGATGCAGCTCAAGCTGCTGCGAGTGCTCCAGGAACGCAAGTTCGAGCCGGTGGGCTCGACACAGACGATCGAAGTAGATGTGCGCATCGTGCTGGCGAGCAACCAGCCGCTGGAGCAACTCGTCGCGGCAGGGCAGTTCCGTCAGGACCTGTATTACAGAATCAACGTCGTCAAGATCGAGCTGCCGCCCCTGCGCGATCGGGTGGCCGACATCCCGCTGCTTGCGGAGCACTTCCTCGCGAAGTACGCGAAGGAACTCGGGAGGCAGTTGGTGGGTTTCACGGGCGAGGCCATGACGGCGCTGCGGCGGTACAACTATCCCGGCAATGTGCGCGAACTCCAGAACGTGATCGAACGTGCCGCGGTGCTCAGCCGCAGCCCGACCATCGGCGTGGACGACCTTCCGCCCCACCTCTCGATGGACTCCGCCACAGCCTCCGCGAAGCCGACGGCGGGCCCGGTCCCAGGGAGCGGCGGCGCCTGGGTGCCGATGAGCCTTGAGGATGCGCTGCGAGAACCGGAGAAGCAGATCCTGCTGGCGGCACTCAGCGCGCACGGTTGGAATCGTCAGAAGACCTCGGACCAACTGGGGATCAACCGGACGACCCTCTACAAGAAGATGAAGTCATACGGGTTGCTCGGATCGGAAGACTCGGAGCGACTCGCGGGCTGACCGGGGCGTAGCGGGTTGGCATCCTCGGCCCGCGCGCGAAAAACCCCTGTCCGGTGACAGGGGTCTAACGCAAGTGGGCGCGGAGGGACTCGAACCCCCGTAAGCTTTCGCTAACAGATTTACAGTCTGCCCCGTTTGACCACTCCGGCACGCGCCCAGGGCCCCGACGCGGCATTTCCGCGAGAGGGGTGTAAGAGTACTCGGGCTGGATGGGCAAGACCATCCGCCCGAAAAAACCCCTGAAAGCCGCCTGCCGGATTCGAACCCGCGACCTGCGCTTTGTAAAGGCGCGGACAACCCCCGAAATCCCTGTAAGGAACTGGGATTCGAGCGATACCCCCACCAGTATCGCCACCATTCAGGAACAGGCGGCGATTGACCCCGTGTTGGCGGCGGTGGTCGCGGCGTGGCCCGGCCTGCCCTGGCACTGCGGAGAGGCATCCTGGCCATGGTGAGGGCGCCGGGAGGTTGCGCGTAAGTGCAGCGATCCCTGACCCCTATCCGCGGCCCTGGAAGGAACCCTCAAACCCAACCTTCAAACCGGGCTGGCGGCGCGACCAGATGAAGCGGGATGAGCACAACGAGTACCGGGCACCAATTGCTGCCCAGCGTGTGGCGCGTCGTGCGTTTTTTGTGCCGCGGCAGGCCGCGGCCGTCGAAGCGATGAGGAAGCACAACCTGTTGCGGGGTACTCCCCCCATCCAGCCTGTCCAGCGGGGGGAACCCAACCGGAGGCCGGGGCCGCCGGGTCTGTTGTAAACCAGGCGAGAAATCCGCATCGCCTCGTCTACTCGATTGATCATGTAGAGCGAGGACACACCTTGGTGAAGAAAAAGCCAATGCAGCTCGTGGACAGTTCGTATGGCGTCCCTCTGGCCAGGCACAGGGAGTCACCCCCCTTGCTCATCATCAATGGGCTGATTGCGTTGGAGGCGGCCAACCTCGCCTGATTTGCGAACCTTGCCATGCTTGCGGACTGGGCATTGAGCGATCGCTGACTGTGTGTCCTTCGCCGCGGCTTCGCGGTCGTCGCCGGAACGCGCTTGTTCCCTTGCCCCGGCCCAGCAACTCGGCCCCCCGTAGCCGCCGGGCCTCCAGCTCCGCCGGAGTGCCTTTGGTTCTCATGCCTTCATATCGGCCAGAACGCCCGCTGGTCGTTTATTGCGCAGCGATCAATGGAATCAGGACGACGGCATACGCGGCAGGAATGCTCGGACGGATCGGGGGCCGCTGGGCTAGCGCGCTGAGCGAAGCGGAGATGTAGGAATGACCACCACAAGACGCTGGGAGTTCGACATTGTCCGTGGAAAAACCGCATGCGAAGACGCGGTAAGACTTCCGCAGCGTGATGTGAGCGATTTGGGCGGTATTGACTACGATACTTAGATGCCGTCTGCCTCACCCAATCCGGAAGACTCCGCCCCACCCGAGGTCGGATCGTTGGACCGCAACGACGGAGGCTCCGACCAACTCCTCCCGCTTGTGTACGACACGCTCCGAGCCATCGCCCAGCAGCGGATGTGCACTGAGAACGCCGGGCACACGCTGCAAGCCACGGCGCTGGTTCACGAGGCTTTCTTGCGGATCAGCCAGAACCGGCAGGTGCCGTTCAGGGATCGGGCGCACTTCTTCGCGACCGCCGCGGAGGCCATGCGGCGGATTCTGATTGACCACGTCCGGGCGAAGGGCGCCGCCAAGCGGCGTCCGCCCGGGGCCGAACTGCTCTCGGTTGTGGACCTGGCCGGGCAGCGGGATCCCGAACAAATCATGGCGCTCGACACCGCCCTCAAACGCTTGGAAGAGGCGGAACCCGAGGTCGCGGCGGTGGTCCGTCTGCGTTTCTTTGCCGGGCTGAGCGGCGATGAAACAGCCGAGGCCCTGGCGATTTCGCCGCGGCAGGTTGATCGCTTGTGGGCGTACGCCCGTGCCTGGCTTTCGCGTGAAGTGCCGTCTACGGACTAACCCATGCTCGATCGCGCACGAGTTCGACAGGTATTCGCAGAGGCCGCGGAACTTTCCTCCGATCAGGTAGCCGCGCTTCTCGACCGCGAGTGCGGCTCGGATGCGGCGTTGCGATTGGAGGTGGAGTCGCTGCTAGCGGCCGCGGCCCGACGGCCGGCGTTCTTGGGCGCGCCGACGGCGACGGCTACCAAGTCGCTGCCCGGCGTACCGGGCGAAGCGGCAGGTATGACCATCGGTCACTACCGGCTCCTGGAGGAAATCGGCCAGGGCGGGTTCGGATCGGTCTACGTGGCCGAACAGTTAGAACCGGTGCAGCGCCGCGTGGCCGTCAAGATCATCAAGCTCGGCATGGACACGCGCGCGGTGATCGCGCGGTTCGAGGCGGAACGCCAGGCGCTGGCGATGATGGACCACGCAAACATCGCTCGCGTGTTTGATGCCGGCACGACCGAATCGGGCCGGCCGTACTTCGTGATGGAACTGGTCAAGGGCGATCCGATCACCACATACTGCGACCGGCACAACCTGAACATTTCCGAGCGGCTGGGCGTCTTCGTGCAGGTCTGCCACGCCGTGCAGCACGCGCACTCCAAGGGCGTGATTCACCGGGATATCAAGCCTGGCAACGTGCTGGTGGCGACGCAGGACGGGCGGCCCCACGCGAAGGTAATCGACTTTGGTATCGCGAAGGCCACGCAGCACAGCCTGACCGAGAAGACCATCTTTACGGAGTTTCGCCAGTTCATCGGGACGCCCGAGTACATGTCGCCCGAGCAGGCCGACGGGTCGCTGAGCTCTGACACGAGGACCGACGTGTACAGCCTCGGCGTGCTGCTCTACGAGTTGCTCACCGGTGGCACGCCGTTTGATTCCAAGGAACTGCGATCCGCGGCGTACGGGGAGATCCAGCGCATCATCCGCGAGGTCGAGCCCCCCAAACCCTCCACCCGTTTGTCCCACTCTGGCGCGATCGCCGAGGTCGCCGACCGGCGCCGGTCCGAGCCCGCCCGCCTCAGCGCACTGGTTCGCGGCGACCTGGATTGGATCGTGATGCGGTGCCTGGAGAAGGACCGATCGCGGCGGTACGACACCGTCGAGTCGCTCGCGGCGGATGTCGGGCGACACCTGGCCGGCGAGCCGGTCACGGCGGCCCCGCCCAGCACGGCGTACCGCGTGCGGAAGTTCATTTCTCGCCACCGGCTGGCGACGGCGGCGGGGGGACTCGTGTTTGCGACGCTGCTGCTCGGGGTGGCGGGTACGACGACTGGCCTGGTGCAAGCCAGGACGGCGCGTTCCGAGGCGATTGAAAGCGCCAAGAAGGCCATCGCCAACGCCGAGCAGGCCGGCAAGGAAGCCGCCCGCGCCGATGTCCAGGCCGGGGAGGCCCGCGCCAGCGCCCGTGTCGCGGAGGCGGTCAACGAGCTGATGCAGTCGATGATCGGTCGCGCCGACCGGGCCAAGGAGCAAGGGCGGACCGACGTGACGGTGCGCGAGGTGATGGATGCGGCGGCCGCGGACCTTGAGTTGGGCGTGACAACGCGCGAGCCGCGTGTGGCGGCAATGCTCGCAAGGACCATCGGTAACACGTACGAGCAGCTGAATCTGCTGGAGCCGGCGGAGCGGATGTTCCGGCTTCACCACAAGCTTACGAGCGAGCAGTTCGGCGACATAACCCTTGAAAGGGCGTCGAGCACCATCATCCTCGGCGATATTCTGCGGCAGCGTGGAACCGTTCCCGAGGCGCGCGAGTTGTACGCATCGGCGAGGGCGATTGCAGCGGAGTTCGGTGACAGCGGTATCGAACTGGGCGCCGAGTCGATCGTGAGCGAGGCGGCCCTCGACATGAAGTCGGGCAACGAGGCCAAGGCCGAGGCCGACCTGAGGAGCGTGCTGACGCTGCTCGAGAGCAAGGGGCTCGGCGGCGGCCCGACCGCCGTGACCGCCACCAACAACCTCGCGGCCATGCTGTGGACTTCCGGGAGAAAACGCGAAGCACAGGAAGTCTACATGCGGTCCCTGGACCTGCTTCGCGAACGCGGCGAGCAGCCCGACCAGGCCGACACGCTGAATAACCTGGCCGCCATCCAGCATTCTCAGGGCGACTTTGTCGGCGCCGAAAAGACGTCGGAGGAGGAGGTGGCGCTGGTCCGCCGGCTGTACGGCGATCGGCACCTGACCCTTGCCCGCGCGCTGGATTCGTATTCGATGATCCTGCTGGCGCGCGAAAAGCCAAAGGAAGCGATAACGGCTAGCCGCGAGGTAGTGGCGATCAGGCGTGCGCTGCTGAAGCCGGGCCACGAGTCGCTGACCTCGGGCCTGCGCAAACTGGGGACCGTGCTGATCGAGTCGGGGGAGTACGAAGAAGCCGAGCCCATACTACGTGAAGTTTGCGAGGCCTCAGCGCCGGTGATGCCCGCGGGCGAAGCCGATTACTTGTTCGCCCGATACCAGTACGCGGTGGCGCTCTCGCACCTGAGAGACCTGACGGAGGCCGAGTCCATCCTGCGCCGCATCCTTGCCGACTCGGAGGTCACGCTCAAGGAGGGGGCCCGACGGTGGTGGATACGCGGGGCCTCGGCGTGCCTGCTTGCCGGCGTCGTGGCGGGTGCCGCGGAGCAGTGCGCCGACCCCGCGGAACAACAGCGGCGTGTCGAAGAAGCGAGGGCGCTGATCAACGAGTACGCGGAGCGCCTGCTCGCCACGAAGGAGGGGCTGGGCAGGCGGATGCGCCGTGTCGTGGTTGGCCGGTCGCTGGACCAGGTCGTCGCGGCGTGCGAGGTCGCCGCGCGCCTGGCGCCGGGCGGTGACCGCGACGCCTCGGTCGCCGAGTGGCGGGCCCGGCGTGAGGGGTTCCTGGCCGAGATGGCTGGCAGGAACTGATCTCGCGCTAGGCGACCGGTCCTTGAGTTTTGTTCATTCCTGGCGCTCGTTCCAATGCTTGCCGCTTGTGGTACAGACCCGGCGACGCCGGCTCGGGAACGTCACTCATGCGCCTTTATCCACTCGTCCTCATGTTCCTTTTCCTTTCCGCCGCGGCTCACGGCCAGTCCGCCGCGTTCACCTACCAGGGTGACCTCAGGAACGGCGGCCAACCCGCCGTTGGGCTGCACGACCTGCGGTTCCGGCTCTTCGATGCGGCGACCAACGGCACGCAGGTGGGCGCGACGCTGTGCGCGGACAACTTAAGCGTCGCCGACGGCGTCTTCTCCGTCCTACTCGACTTCGGTCAACAGTTCGGCACGCCCGCCTCGCGTCACCTGGAGGTCAGCGTTCGTCCCGACATCGGGCAGCCGTGTACTGACTCGTCCGCCTATGTTGTGCTCGCGCCGCGCCAGCAGTTCACGCCGACACCCCTCGCGCTCCACGCCAACGCGGCCTTCGCGCTCGACGCCGCGGACGGGTCGCCTGCCAACGCGGTGTTCGTGGACAACGGCGGCTCGATTGGCATCGGCACGACGAATCCACAAGCATTGCTTCATGTGGGTGGCGGCCTAATTTGGGGCGGCACAACCACAAATCGTGCGCGTTCCGACGAAGATGGGTTTGGACTGTTCTTCGAACAGACGGGGAGTTCGCCCGCGACGAGCACCATACGACTCCAGACTTCAAGGTCGGGCGATATCACCAACTACTCTCAGTTCTTCATTGACCCCTTTGCCGGATTCTCGTTTATGTCGCTCGGAACGGGCAACGGCAACGTCGGTATCGGCACGACGGCACCTGCTTTCAAGTTGCACGTAGTCGGAGACATGCGGGCCGGAGACGCCGAGTTCTCAGACATCACGGCTGGCAATGTGACTGGCGGCATTTCGGTATTCCAAGGCGCCAGCAGCAACTTCAGCACCTCAGCGGCGCTTATCGGTAGGCACACTAGCTCCACTCCAGGTACCGGCGTACTGGGCTGGGCGTCGGACAACTTCAGTTCGGGCCAGACCGGCGTCAGGGGTATAGCCATTCAGGGCGATGCGAACTCGTTCGGCATCTTTTCCCATGGCCGACTCGGCGCCACCGGCACGAAATCCTTCCGCATCGATCACCCGGAAGACCCGGCAAATCGGTACCTCTTCCATTACAGCGCTGAGAGCCCTGAGGTGATCAACTTCTACCGCGGCACCGCCACCCTGGATGCCCAGGGACGCGCGGTCGTCACGCTACCTTCCTACTTCGCGAGGATCAACACGAAGCCAAGCTACCAGTTGACCGCCGTTGGCGCACCGATGCCCATGTTGCACGTCTCCGCACGTATCAGCGATCAGGCACTTCATGCTGGCGCACTCCAAGCGCCAGGCGACCCGGTGCTGCCGTGCTGGTTCGCGATCGACGGCGGTGTGCCGGGCGGCGCTGTGTCGTGGCGCGTCGAGGCCGTGCGGAATGATGAGTTCGTTCGCAGGAACGGCGCGCCGGTCGAGGTTGAGAAGCCGGACCACGAGCGCGGAGTAACCGAGGCGGCATATCGGATAGAGCACATTGAGCGGTAGTTTTGCCCACGCCGGGCCCAGCCACTTGATTCGGAGATCCACACCATGAACCCTCGCATCCCGTCCAACCTGTCCGCCCCCTCGTCCTCCTCCGCCGTGCGTGCCTCGAACGGAACGCAGCACGTGCGCCAGCGCACATGTGCGAGGTACGTCGTCCCCCTCGGTATGGCGGCGCTCCTGGCCGTCCTGTGCATCCCGCAGATCGGCCTGGCGCCAAAGCTCTCCGCCAACACCATCGACCACGACGCCACGCTCACCACCGGCGGCACCCGCATAGTGCTCACCGGGCCGATCCGCTGCACCGAGGAAGAATGGGTAGACCTCCGCGTCACCGTCACGCAGCGATCCACCGGCGCCCTGGCGGAGGGTCACATCCGGCTGCTGGGCTCGACGATCGAGCAGGACTGGGAGCTTGTCGCCAACGCGCGCGGCAGCGCAGACTTTGAAGCTGGCCCGGCCATCGCCGTCGCTATGGCCGTCACCACTCGCGAGGGCATCACAAGCGATGCCCACCAGTGGCTGATCCCGATCGAACTGCTCGTGGACTGACCCGCATCGCGCCTCCGCCGCGCGCTGGAACGCCGCGTCACCCCCTACCCGCAACAACCGTCACGGAGAACCAGTCATGAACACCCGCAACGCACTGTTGGTACAACTCGCGATCTCCCTCAGCGCCGCCTGCTCGCTCGGCCAAAGCACCGCGTTCACCTACCAGGGTCTGCTCGAGGACGGTGGGCAACCTGCCTCGGGCCTCCACGACCTGCGCTTCACCCTCTTCACCGCGGCGGCGGGGGGCGTGCAGGTGGGTTCCCCTCAGTGCGTGGACAACGTCCCGGTCGTCGATGGGATCTTCACGACCACCATGGACTTCGGGCAGCAGTTCGCTACCCCCGCAGCGCGCTTTCTGCAGATCGAGCTGCGCTCTGACACAGGACTGACCTGCGCCACGACGACTGGCTTCACGATACTGGCGCCGCGGCAGGCCGTGACCGCCACGCCCCTGGCCAACCACGCCAAGAGCGCCTTCGCGCTCGATGCGCCCGACGGCGCACCGGCGAACGCGGTGTTCGTGGACAACGCCGGCAACGTCGGTATCGGCACGACGACGCCCATCACGTCCCTGCACGCCGTCGGCAACGCCGCCGCCCTGCGCCTTCAGGACGACGGCGATCCGGCAAGCTTTACGCTCCTTGAGGCCCTCCAGCCCGGGCAGATGCGCCTCAACAACGTCGCCAGCACGTTCACTTCGCTGATCGACATCAACCCCATGTCCCTCCCCGGCACCGCGAACGCGCACGTCCGCTTCTTCCGTGAGACGAGCACCACCGGCTTCAAGAGCGTGATCTTCCACAGCGGCAACAACAGCACGGCGACCTCGGCCGTGATCGGTGTGGGCGGTGGTTCGAGCACGTTTCAACTCGACGGAGGCAGTTTCGGCATCGGCCATCCAACGCCCTCCATGCCGCTTCACGTGCTGCACCAGGAGCCGGTCGCGATCCTCCAGGACCTGGGCCCTAACTCCACACAGTCCGGCTACCTGGGCTTCTGGAACAGCAGCGGGAGCGAGACCGCGTGGATGGGGTTCGGAACGCCGGGCAGCGCGCACCTGACCATCCTCAATGCGCGTACCGGCGGCAACATCGTGCTCGACCCCGGCCCCGGGGCGGCGGTGCAGGTGCCCGTGCTGGAGATCACCGGCGCCGACCTGGCCGAGAAGTTCCCCGCGAGCGAGACTCTCGAGCCGGGGATGGTGGTTGCGATCGACCGCGAACAGGCGGGCACGCTGTGCCTGTCGCGCGGGGTGTACAACACGTGCGTCGCAGGTGTGGTGAGCGGGGCCAACAACTTCTCGGTTGGAGCGGTGCTTGGAAACCTGCCCGGGCACGAGGCTGCGCCGGCGATCGCGCTCTCCGGGCGCGTGTACGTCTACTGCGACGCCTCCGCCGGCGCCATCGAGCCGGGGGAGCTGCTCACGACCTCGGACAGGCCCGGGCACGCGATGAGGGCGACCGACCGCGATCGGGCGCACGGCGCAGTGATCGGAAAGGCCATGGGGCGGCTGAACGCCGGCGAGCGCGGGCTTGTGCTTGTGCTGGTCAACCTGCAATAGCTCGCTTGGATTCCTCAAGGAGACAGACATGAAGCTCACTCTTCCTTGGCATCTGGTGTTTGCCGCCGTCACGGGCTTGGCCCTTGCCGCACACCCGGCGACCGCGCAGCCCGCGCTGTTGACCCACGCAGAGCGCAACCATCGTCTCGGCGTCACCGCCAGCGCCCCGGTGGACCTGCACGTGCTCGATGCCAATGCGGACTTCGCGCTGCTCGCTACGAACATCGGCGGCGCGAACGTGACGCTGTTTCTCACGCCGCACAGCCTGCGCTCGCCGGACTTCCAGCTGTGGACGACCCGTCCCGATGGAACGCTTCAGCGTGTGGCGCCGCCGCCCCCGCACACCGTTCGCGGCACGGTCCTGGAGTGGGATGGGAACATCGTCGTCGGGTCGCTGGTCGGCGGCCAGTTCACCGGGCGCGTCCGAACGGTGAACGGTGCGGACTGGTTCATACAGCCGCTTTCGAGCATCGCCCCGGGTGCGCCACGTACCGCGCACGTCATGATCGCGCCGGCGGATATCCTGGCGACCGGCGCCATCTGCGGCGTGCCGGACGTCCAACCGCTCGCCGATCCTGTGCACGAAGCGAATTCGGTCGCACCCGACCCGGAAGGACCCCAGCACCTGCTGGGCAACACGTTCGCCACCGAGATCGCGTTCGACGCCGACTTTGACTTCTTTCAGGAGAACGGCTCGTCCGTCGCCGCGACGATGGACGACATCGAGAGCGTGATGGTGCTCGTGGACGACATTTACCGATCGCAGGCGGCCATCAGTTACATCGTCAACCGCATCGTCGTGCGCACGTCCGAGCCTGACCCCTATACTGTCTTCAATCACGAGGGACTGCTCAACCAGTTCCGCTCCGAGTGGGAGAACAACCAGCCGGGCGAGCGCGACATCGCCCACCTGATGACCGGAAAGGACATCGACGGGCCGGATGGGGGCGTTGTCGGATTCGCGTTCATCGCCGAAGTCTGCAACCGCGACGGGATCATCAACGACGGCGCCTACGGGTTCTCGCAGTCGCGCTTCAGCCCGGACATGGCGCACCGCGCGGCCCTCACCGCGCACGAGCTGGGCCACAACTGGGACGCGAGCCACTGCGCCTCGATTGTCAACGACGAATGCCCGCAGTCGTTCCCACCGAGCTACGGGATCATGTGCGCGTGCCTGGGCGGCTGCAACGGGAGCCTGACGCTGTTCGGCCAGCCGTCCATCAACGAAGTCGTTGATCATCGCGACTCGCGCGGCTGCCTGGGCACCAACCCGGCGGTGACATTTGTGGACGACTCCTTTGTCGGCTCCGAGACCGGCTCCCTGACCGCCCCTTACAACACGATGCGCGAGGGCGTCTGGGCGAGCGACCCCAACGGGCGCGTCGTCTTCTTCGGCGGCACGTACGACGCCGATCGCACGCTGAGGATACTGAACCGCCCGCTGCGCCTTGAGGCACAGCCGGGGGCGGGGCTGGTAAGAATCCTTCCGTAACTTGGCAACACCGGACTGAACCGTTGTCTGCAACACACTTGAACAGGAGATCTCAATGAACATCGCGCCTCCAATCACCCTCGCGAGCATCCCGTTGCTCCTGCTTGCCGCCGCGGCCAGCGCCCAGCCAACCATCGACCGTTTCATCATCGCTGGCGGCGGGGGCACCTCCGCCGGCGGCGCCTTCACGCTGTCGGGATCCATCGGCCAGCATGACGCCGGACCCCTTCTCTCGGGCGGCCTTTTCACGCTGGCCGGGGGCTTCTGGCACTCCGGTGGGCCGACGTGCGGCAGCCCCGACTTTGACGGCGACGGTGACTCGGGCACCGACTTGGACATCGAGGCGTTCTTCCGGTGCCTGGGCGGGGACTGCTGTGCCACGTGCGGATCGGCAGACTTTGACGGGGATGGCGACCAGGGCACCGACCTCGACATCGAGGCGTTCTTCCGTGTCCTCGGCGGCGGGAACTGCTGAGGAGTTAGTCTGCGAGTTGCCCGGCGGCTGGGACCTCGTCGGGGTATGCCTCAGTGTTGACCACGGGCAACTGGGACTTTGGGTCTTGTCATGCCTTGGTCAGCATGCGAAGGACCGCGTCAAATAGGTCCGCCGCCTAACGCCGGACCGCCGTGCCCATCCGCACCGTAGGGATCGGCCCGCGGGGAACGCTCAGGGACCAGAGAGACCGCGCGCCGATGGGGTCGCATCAAGCGGAAGACCCCTTGATTCCTCGAAAGCCGCCTCTCGGATTTGAACCGAGGACCTGCGCTTTACAAAAGCGCTGCTCTACCGCTGAGCTAAGGCGGCAACCGATGGAGTGTAGGGCGGGAGGGCGTGGGTGTTTGGCGAGTCACTCGGCCGGGCCGGATTCACGGCGGTGCCGCAGTACAACCCGATACCACCAAGTTACTTGCCGTTCCTACCCGGCCCATCGCGAAAGGCCTTGTTGGGGTGAGGCGGGACGGGCGGTGGTTCAACCGGTTCCTCCACGATCCGCTTCTGGAGGTGCTGAATCGCCGCCTCCAACTGCGCATCTTTCCCGTTGAAGGTGGCGTGTGGGAGGTTATCGACCACGATGTCGGGCTCTACGCCGTGGCCCTCGATCAGCCACTCGCCCTCGGGGCCAAATACACCGATCTCAGCGGCCGTGGCGATCCCGCCGTCCACCAGGAAGTTGCTCGAGCTGAGCCAGACCTCGCCGCCCCAGGTACGGGTGCCGATGACAGTGCCGATCTTGAGGCGCTTGACACCCTCGCTGAAGGCCTCGCCATCGGACGCTGTCTGCTCGTTGCACAGGACGGCGACATGGCCGCGGAAGGCGTACTGCATGTTCCAGTACGGGTCTCCCACGCGCGGCTGCCAGAAGAACCACGCCTTGCGGAGGAGACGCGAGAGCAGCCAACTGTCGATGTTGCCGCCGCGGTTGTTGCGGACGTCGATGATGAGCCCCTTGCGGGTGAAGACCGGGTAGAAGCCGCGGGCAAACTCGGTGAAGTTGTCGTTGCCCATGGCCCGGAGGTGGACATAGCCAATGTCGCCCTTACCGACTGCTTCAACCTGCTGCCGGCGGGTGAACTGCCAGTGGTGGTAGCGGAGGTCGGCATCGGCCTGGGGCGAGATCGGGAGTACGATGACGTTGCGGTCTTCACCCTCTGAGGGATGGATCCGGAGGAGGACCTGCTTGCCCGCCTGGTTGCGGAGGAGGATCGAGGGGTCGGGGACCGACAGAGCGGGCCGCCCGTTGATCTCAACAATCACGTCGCCCTGCTTGACATCGACCCCCGGAACGGCCAGGGGGGATCGAAGCTCGGGGTAGTCAGGGTCCGACTCGTACATCGATGCGATGCGGAAACCACCGGCCGCTTCATCTCGCTCCAGGAATGCACCCAAGCAGGCGGGGGTGATCTGGTCGGGACTCTGGCGCAGGTCGCCGCCGCGCACGAAGATGTGGAGGGTTGAGAGTTCCCCCACCATCTGGGCGATGAGGTCGCTGAGCTCGGCGCGGGTGCTGACGCGATCGACCATGGGCATGTAGCGGTTGAGCATGGCCTTCCAGTCAACGCCATGCATGTTCTGGTCGTAGAAGTAGTCTCGCTCCAGGCGCCAGGCCTCGGTGAACATCTGACGCCATTCTTCGCGCGGGGTAATGGGAAACGTCCACCCGGAAAGCTTGACGGCGACCTTGTCGTCGAGCGTGACCGGGGCGGAGGCGGAGGCGTCGATGATGAACAGGGCGTCCCTTCGCTTGATCAGGATGGCCTTGCCATCGGCGGAGAGCTCGTAACCGGTGATGTCCTTGGCCAGCACCTTGGCTTCGGGGTCCTTGTTGGTGATCTCAAGAACCATGAGGTTGGGCTTGGAGTCGGGGGCGGCGTCGCGGCTGATCCAGAAGATGCGCTTTTCGTCGGCTGAGATGTCGCTGTAGTTGCCCGCAGGGACGGGGACTTCGACGAGGCGGCTGACGACGCCATCGGGGATGACTTCGACGGGCTCGGGGGGCTTGGGCTTGTCTTCTTCGGGCCCGTTTTTCGCGCCCGATCCATTGTCGTCCGCGGCGTCACCATCCTTCTTCTCGTCGTCCTTCTTGTCGTCCTTCTGGGGCTTGTCCTTCTTCTTCTCCTTGGGCTGGAGTTCATCCGTAGGCAGGAAGGGCGAACGGTGGCCGGGCTTGAGGGCGATGAGGTAAATCTTGGTCTTCTTGTCGAAGAATGGCTCGGGGGCCATGGCGCCCCAGGGGGAGCCCACGACCGAGTGCAGGTTCCGGTCCGAAAGGAGATAGAGCCACTTGCCGTCGCGGCTCCAGTTGACATTGAAGGTGTCGAAGCGGTCGGTGGTGACCGGCACCACCTGGCCGGTAGCGACGTTGTGGAGCTTGACGATGCGGTTGAGGTTCTCGGCGTTGGTGACGTAGGCGAGCCAGGTGCTGTCGGCGGACCACGCGAGGGACGCGAAGTTGTCGATCCGGTTCTCATCCAGCTGCCTTTGCACCTTGGATTCGAGGTTCAGGAGCCAGAGTTTCTGGTTCTTGTCGTGGTGAGCGATCCACTTGCCGTCGGGGGATGGGACACCCTCCCATCGCAGTATGGCGCCGTCATTGCTGAGCTGCACGCGGGCTTCGCTCCCACCCACACCGTTGGGTGGAAGCGTCCAGAACTCGGTTTCTCCCGACTCATCGGAGATGGTCAGGAGGGACTTCCCATCGGGCATGAAGCGGGCATCGCGGTAGCGGACGCCGCCCAGGCGTGAAGCCTCAACAAGCCGACCCTGGGTGCGCGGGGCGACAAAGACCTGCCCGCGAGCGGTGAGGACGACCCGATCGCCGTCGGGTGAGAGATGGGCGTCGGAGACGTAGTCCATCGGTTTCTCAACCCAGTTCTCGCGGGTCTGATCGAAGTCCGAATCGAGGGAGATGTCGATCCTGGCTTGGGTGTTCTGGGTGATGTCGTACACCCAAAGGTCGGCGCCGAGTTGGTACACGATCCGTCCATCGGCCAGCGCAGGGCCCTTGACATCCAGCCCCGCTTCCGCGGCGCCGTCGTGGCGCGTGTGTTGCTTCAGGTCCTTGCCGGTCGGCAGCATGGACCACAACTCCATCGTGCCGTCGCGGTCGGTCGTGTGGTAGAGGCGGCCCTTCCACCACATGGGCGCTGCGCTCGCACCGGCAAAGTCGGCCGTGAGCGGGACGGCCTCGGCAGCACCTTCTTCAAACTTCCAGAGGTTCTGCGTCGTGCCGCCCTTGTAGCGCTTGGTATGGCTGCCTTGCAGTTGGAGACGCGTAAAGAACAGTGTCTTGCCGGCATCGTCGAACACCCCGTCGCTGGCCTGCGCCAAGGGCAGGAGTTCTCTCCGCCCGGTCTCGGGGTTGATCAGCGAGAGTTGCGTCGATGGAAGCGTTGCGAAGCGGGTGGTACTGGCAATGATCCTGTCGCCCTTCCAGCCGACCACGGCAGCGCGACTCGCATCCCAGGTGAGGCGTTTGGGGAGCCCGCCGGAGATCGGCATGACGAACACATCCGTCGGGCCTTCGTACTGGGCTGTGAAGGCCACAAGCTTTCCATCGGGCGAGATTCGGGGGGTGCCCTCATCGCCGGGATGGGAAGTCAGACGCGACGCGACGCCACCCGAAAGGGGGGCCTTCCAGAGGTCGCCTTCCGCGGCAAACACCACCGTGTTCGCGTGCAGGGCGGGTTGGCGGTAGTAGCCGCGCGGACCTTGTGCCGCGGCTTGTGACGCAAGGAACAACGCTGCTGCGACTCGGGCCGGAAAAACCATGAAGCCTCCAGGTACGATGCACCGCCGCCACCCTACCCGGGACCGCAACGGCAGGCAATCCGGATAGCCCTGATGGGCGGCCGTCGGTGAAAACAACCCGAATGATGGTGTTGGTGAAAACCCCGCTCCCGGTTAGGATGCTCCGGTATGGGACTTCCGGCATCCCGATTGGGGGTACCGGCCTTGGAGTCCGTGGCTGCACACGTGGAATCGATCGGCGTATTGAACGGGGTGCGTTGAAGAACGGCGACTGTCGCTGGGTACACCTCGGTTTGGGCCTTCTCCCGCGCTCGCGGGACCTCGCAATCAACTTCTTAGGGGTCTTCGATGACTGATGCAACTCGGTTCGGGAGCGCTTCCACCCTGGCCCTCGCGATGGTCGTGGCGGCAGGTGTTCCACTCTCCGTCGCCGGCGTGACGGCCGAGCCCGTGGCCGGCGTTGCGGCGTACGACGCCGAGCGTGTATTGGTCCGGTTCGTGCCGGGAACAACCGAAGAGCAGCGTGCCGCGTCGTTCCTCGGGGCGGCGGCAATCGAAACGGTGTTTACATACTCGCTGGTACCTGGCTTGGTATGCGTTCGCGTTCCCGCGGATGGAGTCCGGCACGCCGTGGAAGCGTTCCGGGCCGACCCCGCGGTGATGTACGCCGAGTACGACTACATCCGCTCCGCCGAAGCCCAGACCACTCCGTACGGGATCGAGATGGTCTTGTGCCAGCCGGTCTGGCCGACGGGGCGCGGCGCGGGCGGGGTGGTGGCCGTGCTTGATACGGGGGTAGACCTGACCCACCCGGACCTGCCTGCGGCGCTGCTTACGACTTCTTTCATCGGCGGACAGTCCGTGGACGACCTGCACTCGCACGGCACGCACTGCGCCGGCACGGTGCTTGCCTTGGACAACACCATCGGCGTGGTGGGGGTTGCGCCCGAGTGCGGCCTGATGGTCGCGAAGGTGCTGAGCAACGGCGGATCGGGCCCGACCTCGGGCGTGATGGCCGGCGCGAACTGGGCGGTCGTGAACGGCGCCCACGTGATCAGCATGTCGCTGGGGGGCGGCGGCTTCTCGCAGGCCGAGTCGGATGTGTACAGCGCTGCGGTGGCGGCTAACGTGCTGGTGGTGGCCGCCGCGGGCAACGCGAACTCCTCGACCCCCAGCTACCCGGGGGCCTATGAACCGGTGCTCTCGGTGGCGGCGGTTGACCAGAACAAGGTCAAGGCGTCGTTCTCGAACTTCGGACCAACCATCGATATCACCGGGCCGGGGGTCAACGTCAACTCGACGATTCCCCTCATCAGCGCCAACGCAACCTGGGACGGGCTGGCGAGGTCGGCCAATATCGTCACGGGCGGCTATATCGGCGCGGCCGCGGGCAACGCTGTGTTCTGCGGGTACGGGGGCAGCGCGGCGGACTTTCCCCCTTCGGTGAGCGGCCACATCGCTCACATCCGGCGCGGGAGCGGCGATGGGTCTTCGATCACGTTCTTCACAAAGGCTGACAACGCGTTTGACGCCGGCGCTGTGGGTGTGATCATCTCGAACAACGTTGCGGGCAACTTTTCCGGCGGGCTGAACGCCTCGTTCCCGATCCCGGTGGTGTCGATTTCGCAGGCCGATGGCGACAACCTGCAGGCCAACAACGGGACACCAGCGTCGGTCAACGTATTCCAGTCGGGCTCAGGGTATGGGAACAAGAGCGGCACCTCGATGTCCACGCCCCACGTGGCGGGCGTCGCCGGGCTGCTGGTGGGGGTCTTCGGCCATGACAACTTGCCCGTCGCCCAACTCCGCGCCGCACTGGAAAACTCCGCGGAAGACCTGGGGGACGCCGGTCGTGACGACATCTTCGGGCACGGCCTCGTCAACGCCGCGGCGGCGAAGGCGTACCTGGATGCCAACCTGAACAACTGCGGCTCGGCCGACTTTGACGGGGATGGCGATACCGGCACTGACCTTGATATCGAGGCGTTCTTCGCCTGCCTGGGCGGGAACTGCTGCGCTTCGTGCGGTTCGGCCGACTTTGACGGGGACGGCGACACGGGGACCGATCAGGACATCGAGGCCTTCTTCCGTGTACTCGGGGGCCAGGCTTGCTGAAGAAGCGGAGCGTGAAGAGCCCGCAGCACAGGGTCCTGATTCCGAGGCCCTGAGCGCCCTGCAGGCACGGGCCGAACACGCTGCGGCAAGATCAAAACAAGACGGTGAGGGCGGACTCGTTGAGTCATCCCTCATCGTCTCTTTTCTTTGGTCCGCGCCGGTTCCGAACAACGCGTTCAATCAGCACTCTGCACGCCGGACCTGAGCCCCCAAACTCAGGGCTCAGGACTCTTCACTCTCCACTTCTTCAGCAGTCGCCGCCGCCCAGCACCCGGAAGAAGGCCTCGATGTCCAGGTCTGTTCCGGAGTCGCCGTCGCCGTCAAAGTCCGGAGAGCCGCACGTTGCACAACAGTCGCCCCCCAGGCAAGCGAAGAACGCCTCGATATCCAGGTCGGTCCCCGAGTCCCCATCGCCGTCGAAGTCCGGAGAGCCGCACGTGCTTTGCACGGTCAGCGTCCCGTTGTTGCTGGTGATGGAGCCGCACGAAGGGGTTGAAACCACCACGTTGTAGTCTCCCGCATCGGAGGTCCCGGCCGGATTGATGCTGAGGGACGCGGTTGACGCGCCCGAGATATTGCCGCCATTCACCAGGTTCGTCACCCCCTTGCGCCACTGGTAGGTGAACGGCCCCGAGCCGGAAACCGTGACCGAGAACGCGGCGGGGTCGCCGTCGTTGACCGCGGCGTTTGCCGGTTGCAGCGTAAACGCGGGCGGCTGCGCCACCAGCGCGGCAACCAGCGCGCACGAGGCGCTGACCTGGCCGGTGGAGGTGTTGCGGGCCCGGGCGCGGTAGTTGGTGTTGACGGTCGGGCTGACGGCCAATGGGCTGCCGGTTCCCACGAATGTGCCGCCGCAACTGCCGGTGTACCAATCGACGACTTCACCCACGCCGACGTTGGCGCTCAGGTTGGTGGAACTGCCCACGCAGACGGTCGCGGGGCTTGCCTGGCCCCCGGTGGGCGTGCTTGGAGGCGGAGGGGCGGTGATGGTGAAGTTGGTGTTGGACACATCAAAGAAGTACTTGTTGGTCAGCCCCTTCACCTTAATGCGTGCGGTGGAGGTACTGACGACCGGGAGAACCACGTCCTGCGAGCCGTCGTTGGGGGTGCTGGCGAGCAGCACGGTCGGGAAGGTGACTCCGCCGTCGGTGGACAGGGTGATCTCGACGTTGAACGAGTTGACGGGGGCCACGTTGGTGCTCGCGACGTTCCACGTTACGGTCTGAGTGCCCGACCAGGAAACGCCGGTATTGGGCGAGGTGACAACGAACGGCCCCGCCACCCCGTTGATCGTGATGTTGATGTCGTCGAAGTTGACGCCTCCGCCCCCGGCACGGTTGTCGCGCGCGGTGACTCGCAGCACCATCGGGCTGCGGGCAAGCTGTGGGTACTGCTCGCCCATCGTGACCGAGCCGTCCACCACGTCCGCCAGACGCGGGAACACCCGCGTGGGGCTGCTGACGGGGGTAAAGACCCTGAAAATCGGGCTGTCGCCGTTATCCGCGCTGCCCGCGCCCGACGCGGGCTGGGCAACGCCCAGGTCGCGCTCCTCCCAACTGTACGAAAGCGTGTCGCCGTTCGCATCACTGCCCGTGGCGGTGAGCTCAAACGCCGTTCCCTTGGGAATCGTGGCGTCGTTGCCGGCACTCACCGTGGGCGCTGTGTTGCCGGTGGCGGTTTCGGTATCGCAGAGTGCGCCCCCGATCTGCGCTGCCACCTGCTGGTACGCCCCCTGGTTGAATGTCGCCGTGTGGGGACCAGCCAGGTTGTTGTTCGACCCGCAAATCCCAAAGTACGACATGATCGTGGCGCCGCTGCCCGGTTCGTAGGCCCAGCTTGCACTGCGGTTGCTCAGGCATTGGCCCCCGCTTGCCGTGTCGTCGGCGTTGAAAGAATGGTCTGCACCGAACTGGTGGCCCAACTCGTGGCTCACATACTGAACATAGAAGAAGTCGCCGTTGGGCGGGCTTACCCCGGTTCCGCCGCGGGCCTTTCCGCCGGAATCGCATATGGCCGGCCGCTGGGCAAGCCCGCCGATGTTCTGGGCGGAAAAGACGTGCCCAACGTCGTAGTTCGCCGTCCCGATCACGGCATCGATATTGGCCTGGTTCTGGTCGATCATGACGGGCAGGTTGCCGTCCGTGTATGGGTCGGTCGCCGCGTTCGTGTAGACCAGGTTGCTGTTGTTCGCAACCAGCACCAGGCGCACGGCGAACTCGTTCTCGAAGATCTGATTGATTCGGTTGACCGCCGTCACAATCGCGGCCTGACCCAGCGCGACCGAGCCCCCATGGAAACTCGTGTAGCCCCCCGTCGCGGCGATCGCGATCGAAAATGTCCTCAAGGTGCTTCCTGTCGTGCGCGCTGCGTACGGGTTCTCAGCCGGCCCTCCATTGCCCGACGGGGTATGGCACTCCCAATCCATGAATCGCGTGAGATCCCCCACGAAGTAGCAGGCGTAAAACGTTGAATCCCCGCGCGAATACGGATCGATGTATTGGTTCCCGTGGGGCGAGAGGAGTTGGCAGTGGAAGCCCTGGGGGGTATCGTCGAACCGAACCGTCGCCGCGGGGTCATCCACACCCTGACCGAGGTAGGTCTTGACCTCGGGGAACTTGGCCGCGAGTTGCGGGGCCATGACGGGCGATTCCACCACGTGAAACCACGCAAAGCCGCCGTCGGCCATTGGGAGGCTCATGAGCAGCGGCACCGCGGCCTCCACCGACCCCTCCATCGGGGCCTGGCGAAGGAACGCCCTGAGAGTGTCCATGTCGGCCTTGACCGCCTGGAACCGGTCCGGCCGAATCCAGGGTTCAGCCTTCTGCGGTCCTTCCGGCATCACCGCGAGGGCTGTCCACAAACCATCATCGGAGACGGGGTCCGGCGCGCCTTGGCCGTTTACGGAGGACAGCAGGGCCAGTAGAGAAGTGGCCGCCACGAACACCAGGTTCCAACGCATTCAGATCGCCCTCCAGACAAAGCGTGCGGCAGAAACGCCGCGGGTGCAAACGACCCCAGAACAGGGTTCTCAAAGGAATATCGGCCTGAACTGACCATCCGGTTCCAACCGTTTCTCGATTCAGAGTACCCTGGATGGTCGGAATTCTAAAGGAAAAACTGGGGTCCGCCCGGCACAGCGAACAACCCCTCCCCCTAAAGCCTCCCCGACGGTTGGGAAACATATGGGTATACGGGCGCAGAGTCGGCGTTGGACGGCTTGAACCACGGGGCTCTCCGTTGGCTCGATCGGGGCCTTGTTCAGGCAGACCCTCATGTAGCAGCCCAGAACCGCCCGCTCGGCGAAGCCGAGGCCCCGGTCCATGCCGATCTGATTGCCGCGAAACTCTCAACCCGCGGTGATCGTGCCCTGCCCGGCGTCGGTGATTTCGATCGTGCCGGTCCAGGCGCACTTGCAGGTGCTGTCCTTGGTGAGGGCGGCGAAGTTGCCGATCTTGGTCGTCGATGCACCCGGCGACCACGGCCCGGTGGTGACGGGAATGCACGGCGCGGGCGTGGGCGTCCCCTGCGCGGCGGCGGTGAGCGAAGCCACCATCGGGTTCGCGGAGTTCGTCCCCTTGCACATCCCGAAGGTCGCGATGTTGACGATGGGTGCAAAGTCCATGACGGTCGCGGCCGGCTTGCTGCACCCCGTGGTCATGCTCGTGGGAAGAACGACGAGCGGACAGGGAGCCATCCCCTGGTCGCACTTGAGCATGGCACCCATGACAACAAGATCTGGCATGATGAGGCCCTCCTACCTAAGAGGATACCACACATCGGCTTTCGGGTGTCAACGGGTACCCCCTCACCCGGCCCGGCGTCGGTGGGTGCAACACCCGGGAGCGGGACCCAGGGTCCGCGCGGACCGGTTTCCGGCCATTCGTGATTGCTCGCCAACCCGACGGCGATATTCTGAGGGGCGAGAGAACTCGCGACAGCAGTTCGTACCTTTGTTGGAGAGACACCCATGCGCTTCCCGTGCTGCCTCAGCCTTGTTGCGATTGCCCTGATACCCGCCCCGATCGTCAGCGGCGCGGATGTGCTGCTGATCCCTGATTCCGGCAACGACCGAATCTGGGCCTTTCGTCCCACCGACGGCGCCCTCATCTCCAATAACTTCATTCCCACGAATGCCGCCATGCCCCAGGCGATCTGCGCGATCGATTCCGGGCGGGGCACCATCCTGGTGACGGTCGAAACCACAGACACCATCCAGGAGTTTTCTACCGACGGGACCTACATCGGGGTCTTTGCCGACTCAACCGACGGCATCGACGGACCATTCGGGATCACCCGCTTCAACAACCAGATCTACGTCGCATCCAGCGTGAACGGCCGCATCGTCCGCTTCGACCTGAACGGCTCCAACCCGACGCATTGGGCCACCGCCGTGGGTACGCCGCGCGACATCGGGTTTCGTGCCTCCGACGCGCTTGTCACCGAGTCCGCCAACGACGACATCGCACGCTACAACCTCGATGGCACGTTCAACTCCATCTGGCACAACTCCGATGGGGTGAGCGGGATCGACTTCCCCCAGCAGTTGCAGATTGAAGAAGAGACGGGTGGTGGCTTCGGCGCCATTGTCGCTGGTTTCACGGCCCCGTTCGGCCTGTACCGGTTTGGTTCTTCCGGAGCCCAAACCGGCGCATTCACCAACCTTATTACCTCGCCCCGCGGCGTGTTCGTGCTTGATAACGGCGACATCCTGTACGCCGGCGGCACTCGGGTGCGTATCTACGACCCGGAGTCCTTGACCGAACTGGATGTTGTCAACGACCTCTCGGCCAGTTTCCGGTTCATTGAGCGGGTGGCGATTTCATCACCGTGTGGCTCGGCCGACTTCGACGGAGATGGTGACACGGGCACGGACCTGGATATCGAGGCGTGCTTCGCGTGCCTGGGTGGGAACTGCTGCGCTCCCTGTGGTTCGCCAGACTTTGACGGTGACGGCGACACGGGCACGGACCTGGATATCGAAGCGTTCTTCCGCGTGCTGGGCGGAGGGAACTGCTAGGGCCGAGTGTGCCATTCCGGTTGCACGCCGCCTGGGTTCATCTGCGTATGAAAACAGGAGCATTCCTTTGCTGCGCCGCACCGGGGGTGGGTGCGTGGTTCTGCGCGTTCACGGTCGCCAAAGGGGCGTGGTGTTGGTCGCGTTGGGCTTGACGACTCGGGTTCCGCATGAATCGGGTCGCTGCCTGGTCGGCTGATGATCGCCGCTCAAGCGCCCGAAGACCGCGCGGTCCGAGGGACGAAGCCCCAGGCGATCAGTCACAGGCACACTTGGCGTAGTGATCCCGACGGTCGGGTTGACAGTGTGGCGCTCGCGATGGACCACGGCTGAAAAAGACCCGTGTGTCCTTGCCCACGCCCTAGGAGTCCACAGCGGAGTATCGAAGCGTTGTTCGGTCGCGCGGAATCAAGGCGGGGCGCAATCCGGTCGCCAGGGTGGAAAGTGGGCGATCCGAGACTCGAACTCGGGACCTCATGCGTGTCATGCATGCGCGCTAGCCAACTGCGCCAATCGCCCAAACCCGTCGGTCGGGCCTTTCGCCCGGGACAGGAGGCTCAAGTATACCGGGCAAGGCTGCACAGGCCACTTCGCGGCGTGCCAATGGACTGATCGACGGACAGGCTCAGCAGGTTCCGCCGCCCAGGACAGCGAAAAAGGCCTCGATATCCAGGTCAGTCCCGGTATCCCCGTCGCCGTCAAAGTCCGCCGAACCGCAGGTGCAGCAGCAGGAACCGCCCAGGCAGGCGAAGAAGGCCTCAATATCCAGGTCGGTCCCGGAATCACCATCGGAATCAAAGTCTGATGAGCCGCACACCGAGGGGGGAGGGGAAAACGAAACCGTGAGCACCGGCCAGTTCGCAGGGGCCGGGCTTTGGACCGAATCAAACCGCTTCGCCGTGACCGGGACGCTTTCATCGCCGATCGCGACCCACCCGAAGTTTGTCGTGGGCGCATTGACCCAGGCTTGAACGTCGGCCACCAGACCATCCGTCGAGCACCATGTGTAACTCCCAACGCCCCCGACGCGGAGCGTTGCGCTCGCTGCCGGAGCAAAGTCGCCGCCCTGCGTGCCCCAGAGCGTCCCCGGAAAGTTGGAGTGGCGCCATGTCGCATCACCCGGCTTAGCCACAGCGCCGCCGCCTTCCTGGCCGGACGCATCGGATGTGCCCTCACCCCAGTTGCCCGCCATGCGGTGCAGTGAAATGGGGATGTCCCCCGCGTTTGACATCGTCATCGTCATCCGCAGCGTCACCATCAGCACCCGGGAGCCTGGTGGAACCGCCGCCAGGTCGAAAGCCACCAATGCGCGTCGCGCTTCACCGTTCCCGTTGTTTCCCGCGAAGATGTGCGCGCCGATCCCGTTGCTCAGGTCGCCCGCCATCGCCGCATACTCATACATCGTGTTGTCTTTGGTTGGAGACAGCGAGACGACATCGGCCGAGGCCACCCCCGCGCCAAACACCCCCATTGCCCCAACCAACCCAATCTTCCCGCCCCCGCCCCACCGCTTGGTCATGCGCATGATCAACCGACCTCCAGGAAGTGTCCCGTTCTAGCGTCAGATGTACAGATTACTCGATTGCATGCATAGAGCCACGAAAACCCGCGTCAAACGCAGAAATCGGGCACAAAGCCCGATAGTCCCGGAACGTCCTTGCACGCTGCTCACCTGATTGAGCGGCGAAACCCCTGGTTCAGTTTGCCTTCGCTGCGGCGGCCCGTTCGAGATCGCCTGCCTTGGCACCGGCCTCGTCTGCCTCCACGGGCTTTCCGGTCGCCCGCAGGACTTGGGCCAGGCGCCGCAGGTGCTGAGGATTCTTGGGCTCCAGGTCGCTCGCCACACGCAACTCCGCCGCGGCCTGATCGGGCTGGTTCATCAGCAGCAGCGCGGTGGCCAACGCGGCGTGCAATGGGGCGGACTTGGGGCGCTGGGCCAAGGCTCGTTGCAGAACCGCCAGGGCGCGGTCGGACCGATCGCACTGCATGAGCAGTTCGGCGCTTCGGAGCACAATGGCGGCCTCCGGCCGTTCGTCCGAAGAAAGCACTCCCTCGATGAGCTTCGCCGCTTCTGCGTTCCGCCCCTGGGTCGCCTCGAAGGCCGCGGAAGCGAGGGCGACGTGGAGGTGGCCTGGGTGTCCCGCCAGCGTTCGTTGGTACCACGCGCGGAAGTCGGCCGGCCCCTTGCCGCGGCTTGCCATCAGTTGCGCCATGACATAGACAGACTTTTCGCTGGGGGTGCCCTGTTCAATGGCTCGCTGCAGGTGTACTTCAGATTCAGCCAGATCGCCGGCGCACGCGTACAGCCACGCCAACCGTTCGTTGACCTGCCGGTTGTGCCCCCAGCCGATGCCGCCCTCGCGCGGGAGCGCCGCTCGCTCCAGGGACGATATTGCTCGAGTAGCCGCGACCCCCACCGCCGGCTCCGGCCTGTATGCCGGGGAGAACGCAACTTCTGTCGGAGTGGTGACGACCCCCGCGAGGTGCTCGCCACGCGCCAGGTGGAACTGGACGACCGCGGACCAGGCCGCGCCCGCAAGGTACGCCCCCGCGAATACCGCGAAAACCCAGCCGGCGGGCTTGATGGCTCCGCCGTGCTTAAGTTGCAGGTTCTGGGCTCGTACATGCGGCTGGAACACGAGGCTCGACAGCTTCCACGCGGCGAAGACGCCAATCCCCGCCATCGCCGCGGCCATCAGGAGCGGCACCAGGTCGAGCATGGATCGGAAGGCGATGAGCAACACCCAGAAGAGGCCGAACATCCAGAGTTCTTGCCGGATGGAAAGGTCAAACTTCGGCCGGCTGACGCCGCCAACGCGGGCCTGCTCGGTTCGCGGCACGGCGAAGATCGCCGGCTTGGCGAAGGAGAAGCTCAGCGCCTGATTGGGGCACACACTGACACAGTCGAGGCACTTCATGCAGCCCGGATCGACGACCATGCCGAAGTCTCGAACCTCCTGGTGCACGCGCACATTGGATGTGCAGACGGCGGTGCAGTGCCCGCACCCTTCGCAGGCGTCAGACACCACGATGCGCCCGATCGACAGCCGATCAACGGGGGCGAAGAAGCCCCCGTAGGGGCAGCCGTACGTGCAGAACCCCTTCGACCCCAGGAAGTAGACCGTCGCGAAGCCGCATATCAAGAGGAACGGGATGGCCACATACCACGGGGGGAAGGTCGCCCAAAAGTCATCGACAATGAAGTGCGGTTCAAAGCCGGGGAACCCTGGTGGCTTGGCCCCCATGGTCCGGACGAAACCGGGAAGGGCGCCGGCCCCGCTGCTGGGCGCGATCGTGCGCGCTATCAACTCGGTGCCCAGCCAGTTCGAGAACGGGGTGAAGGCCTCTCGCTTGAAGGTCGGCCACACGAACATGTACAGGGCCAGGCCCAGCGGCACCCACACCAACAGGCGCGAGCGCAGCGGCTTTGGGTGTACCCCGAGTCTGATCATGCCCGCGTTGCAGAGGTCCTGGAGCGCCACGACGTGGCAGCCCCAACCACAGAAAAAGCGACCAAAGATCAGCGTGGAGATGATTGCCAGGGAGAAGAACACAACACCGGCATTGAGCTTGCCCAGTTCCAGCGCGTACATGGACTCGGAGGGCTCGACCGGCGAAACGGTCATGCCGGTGAGCATCCATTGCACGATGTGGGCCGCGATGAGGAGGTGGACGGTGATCAGCACCGCCGCGCGCCAGCGTGTTGAACGTGACTTCTTGACGGTGATCCTCGGCGCGGAGACCACCTTCAAGGAAACCGTCCTGCCGGCCCGTCTGAATGCTGGCCTTTCGGCGCCCGCCCCACACCTTGCTTTGATCTGGGCAGCCCTGCCCGCTGAACTCATGGAAAGACAGTAGGAGCAGCGGCCCGACCTACGTTACTGCTTTGCGGCGATCACCACGCGGCGCTTCATGTCGGAGACGGCATTCCCGCCCGGCGGCTCGATGGTGACTGCAAACGCGCCGGCCCCCTGTATCGCCAGCCCCGGCTCGATCGGCACGATGATCTCACCCGTCGCGCTCCCTTCACTCCCGCTGAAAACCCCGCCGCTGACGCGCTGCTCCATCCCGCGGGAGTCGATGATCCAAAGTTGGTAGGTCTCAACCGCCGGATCCTTGGCGGGCAGGCCCGCAAACCGCATGTACCCGCGCTGGCCGGCTTCATCCCAGGTGACGTCGCCCTTCACGCCCGGCACCTCAGGGTTGTCCCAATCGCCCCAAGGCACCACCAGAATCCCCGGACTCGCTGCCAGTTCCGCACGCGCCTGTACCAATGTGAGCGGCGTGGTTGCCGGGGTGGACGCCTTGGGCCACCAGGCAAGGGCCGCCAGAACCACGGCCGCGGCGGTGGCAAGCCATGGCAGCCAGACCGCCCGGCGAGGCACGCTGCGCGATCCATCATCGGCCAGGCGAAGGGTCGGCGCCCCCGGGGCCGGGTTCACCGATGCAGCAAACTGATCTGCCGAGAGTTCCAGCCTCCGACGGAGCCCTGCCGGCATGTCCCGCATCTCCGAGGATTCGAGCATCGCGAGTTCCGCGGCGGCCGCGGCCATCATGAGCGTCTCGTCCTCGGAAACCCCGGAAGCCGCCAGGAGCACATCAAGCTCCGCCTGCTCCTGTTCGCTCAAGCCCTGCAGGGCCTTGTCGGTAAGCAGTTCGAGCAATCGTTCGTTCTGGGGGAGTGCAAAGCGGCTCATGGCTTGACCCCTCCCTCGTGACCAACCCGGTCAGCACTGGCCCGCGATTCGGCGCCATCTGGACCACCGATGAGCAACTCGCGGAGCTTCATCAGCCCGCGCCGCGCATGCGTCTTGACGGTTCCCAACGGCAACCCGGTGGATCGAGAGATGAGGTCGTGCGACAGCCCCTCATAGACGGATAGTCGGAGCACCCTTTGCTGATCGTCGCTGAGAGATCGGAGTGCCTCGGCGGCCTTCCCGGCTACTTCGCTCCGGTCCGGCACGGGCAAGCCCTGGTGCCGGATCGGGGCGTCTTCGCTCAAAGCCTGCATGGTGGGGGTTCGGCTGAGCTTCCGGCGGCGGTCGATCAGCCTGCGCCGGGCAACTGTCGCGACGAAGGCCGTCTCTGACGCGATGGTCGGGTCGTACCGGTGTCCGGAGCGCCACAGGTCCGTGAAAATCTCCTGAACTACATCCTCAGCCTGTGATTCGGGCAACTGCAGGCGGCGCGCAAGCGACCAGACGAGCCCACCGTAGCGCGCGACACACTCTCGAAGGGCCGCGGAATCACCCGCAGCGGCCTTGTGCAGCAGAAACTCAGAACTGATGACGCGGTGCCTCCACTCGTGCCGTCTTCCTCCAGTCGTGATACGCACACCCGGTTGAATCGCGGCCAGATTATACAGCGCTTCACCCCGCCCCGCCCTGAGCCGGCAGACGGGCGTTTCGAACCCGTCGCAATCGACCGCGTGTTCAATGACGAGCAAAACTACTTACCCCCGCCAACTTTTATCCATTGCGCACCGAAGTACCCGGATTGGTGCCTTCGGGGGTGGTCGCCGCCAAGGCGACCACCCCCGAAGGCACGGGCCCACCGAGCAGGCCCGTGCCGGGCAATCGGGTCACTTCGGAATCAGGACGGTGTCAATCACGTGGATGACGCCGTTGCTTGCTTCAATATCAGCCGCGACTACGGCTGCATTCTCGATCATGACCTTGCCACCCTGGGACTTGGTGGTGATGCTGTTGCCTTGGAGCGAGGAAACGGTCGCGCCCTTTGCCGCGGCATCGGCGTAGACCGCGCCCTGGACGACGTGGTACTTCAGGATCGCCGCCAGTTTTTCGCTGTTCTCGGGCTGAAGCAGGTTTTCGAGCGTCTCCTTGGGGAGCTTTCCAAACGCCTCATCCGTGGGTGCAAACACCGTGAAAGGACCCGTCCCTTGGAGCGCCGACACCAGGTTGGCCCGCTCCAGCAGCATGGCGAGAGTCTTGAACTGACCAGCGCCCACGGCGGTTGCGACGAGGTCCTTGTCATTGGGCATGATCACGGTATCGATCACGTGGATCACGCCGTTGGTTGCCTTGACGTCGGTCTGGGTCACCGTGGCCTGATCGACCGTCACCTTGCCGCCCTTGACAACCAGGTCAATGCGCTGCCCCGCGAGGGTGGGAGCGGACATGGTGCGGACGTCCTTGGCCATCACTTCCCCTGAAACGACGTGGTACTTGAGAATTGACACGAGCCTGGCCTTGTTCTCAGGCTTGAGCAGTGTCTCAACGGTTCCCGGCGGCAACTTGGCAAATGCCGCGTCGGTGGGGGCAAACACGGTGAATGGGCCGCTCCCCTTCAACGCATCGATGAGCCCAGCAGCCTTGAGAGCCGCGGCCAGCGTGCCGAAAAACCCCGCGGCAACGGCGGTATCAATAATGTCGCCCGATACGGCGGTTGCTTGCGAGGCTTTGGCGTCCTTGCCGGGCTTTGAACCCTGTGCCCAGGCGGTGCCGGAGGCGGCGAGAAGTCCCGAGATTACAGCCGTCACGACCAGTCGTTTCATGCGAAGCTCCCTTGTGTTGTTATGCGGTCACGGGCGCAAGCCCGTCCAAAGACCACCTAGTTCGGGGCCGCCGATGGCCCCACATCCACGACTTCGCCGGGTCGAATCGACCGGATTCACCCGTATTCGACGGATACGAAAAACAAACGCCGACCCACGGGGGTCGGCGCTCATAGGACTCCTAGGAATAATGGCGGAGGAGAGCTGCTTACTCAGTCACAACAACGATTTCAACACGCCGGCTGGTCGCCTTGGTGGACTTTGGCTGTGAAGCCCCGAAGCCCATCGCCTCGACCCGGCCTTGGACACCCTTGTTGTTCAGGTACTGGCGGACCGCGTCGGCACGGGCCTGGCTCAGCTTGTCGTTCGTGCCCCACTTGCTCTTGGTGATGGGGTCGCTGTCAGTGTGCCCCTCAACGCGGATCGGGTTGCGGGGGTACTTGCGCTTGATCTCGGACGCGATGCCGTCGAGCGTCTTGCGGGCGGTGGTCTTGATGGTCGCCGAGCCGGAATCAAAGAGCACGTTGCCGGCGATCTCGGCAACCATGTTTCCATCTCGGTTTCGGCTGAAGTTCCCGTTGCCGGTACCGCTCGCCCGCCCTTCGGACATCGGATCGGCAAAAGTCGTGGTCGGGCTCTGCGATTCTAGCTCTGCGAGGCGCGCATCCTTGTCGCGCAGGGCCTGCTCCAGGCTCGCGTTCTTCTCCCGCAGTTCCGCCGCCTCCTGCATTGAAATGTTCAGTTTCTTATCGTTGCTGCAGCCACCCAGGATGGTCGCAAAGCCAAGCACCGCGACCAAACCCAGGAACCCACCCCGACGCACACCCATCCGTGTCATGTCAGCCCCTTCTCTTCAGGCAGTTTGTCAATGAATAGCGGTCTTCCATTACCGCGCCTGCACGGAGAGTATCGGCTGAACCTGCCGCTTGCCCTTAGCGCTTCATCACGCGATTTTTGCGCGAAACCTGTCAGTTGTTGCGACCACGCCGACCAGGGATCACGGCAGGTTGATCGGCAACTGCGCCTTGGTCAGTTGGGTGATCAGGTGCTCAATCACGGGCTTCGCAAACCAGACCAGCATCGTCCCGACGGCCAGAAATGGGCCAAATGGCAGCGCCCGCTTGATGCCCTTCCCGAAGACCAGGCTGAGAAGGAACCAGCCAACACCCAGGAACGCGGCACCGAAGAAGGCCAGCACGGGATCGATCCATCCCAGGCACGCTCCAACCGCGGCCATCATGTGAACATCCCCCAGGCCCATCGCTTCCTTGCCGAAGACCAGTGAACCCAGGATGCGGATTGCCCAGACCACCCCACCCCCAATGAGGTAGCCCATCAGCACCCCCGCGGAGACATCCAGCCACACGGGCGCGCTCAATGCCGGCACGGCGGCTCCCAGGTTCGGGCTGAACGTCCATGGCCCAGCCCAGTTGGCTGCGAGCGAGGCACCCAGGAGGCCAAGGCCAATGCACGGGGCGAGGAAGATCAACTCGCGGAACATCTCGCGCCGGGCGTGGGGATACTGGATCCACATGTCGGTCGGCGGGGCGGGTGGCTGAGCCGGGATTGTGCCGGCCAGATCTGCGGGGGGAATCGTGGCGTCGGGCACCGTGGCCTTTGCCGCGGCGAGGGCAGACTTCTCCCATCCGTCGTAGTCCAAGAAGCTGCGCCGGATGACCCCCTTCGCCAGCAAGAGGTTGGCAAGCACGAGTCCGGCCGTCGCGCCGATGGACCCGCCAATCCAGAGCCAGCCGTGCGGACCGGGAGAAGCGATGGCCCAGTCATATCCCGGAGCGGTGTACGCCAGCCGCCCGATCGGGCTCTTAAACTGCACCCAGAGGGCGAATACCGGGTGGATGATCAGCCCCGCCAAGGCGGGGACCCACGTCAAAACCAAGGGGATCTGGAAGGTCTTGGCGTCCACCAGGGTCATCGCCACCAGGCAGGAAAAGAGAGTCAAGACAACCAGGAAAATCGGCCAGGTTTCCACGAAGCCACTGCGCCCCCACTCGGGCTGGATGGCCGCAAAGTTGATCCCCAGAAAACGGCCATCCGAGTACAGGGCGAGGTAAGTGACAACCCAAAGCAGCGCCACCACCGCCTCGACGATCGGGTACTCGGCCGAGACCGGGGACCGGCAGAATCGGCACTTCCCGCGGAGCAACAGCCATCCGAAGATCGGGATGTTTTCCCGCCAGGTCAGGCGCGTTTCGCACGACGGGCAACGCGAGGGTGGGGAAACCACGTCCAGCCCCAGCGGGATGCGGTAGACCAGCACGTTGGTGAGCGAGCCGATACAGGCGCCGAACGCGAAGACCCAGACAACTTTGATGAGCTCGCCGAGCAGCATGTACAGCTCGTATCTCTCCATGGCAAGGACAGCCGGCATCAACGCTCCCCGTCGCGGTCACTCTCTTCGCTGCCGGACTTCGGGAGCCCCGCAGCCCGGCTCAGTACTTCGACCCGTTGCTCAGCCTTCTCCAGGATGTCCTTGCAACGGCGGATCAGGGCCACGCCCTGCTCGTACTCCGCTATCGACCGTTCCAGGCCGACTTCGCCGCTCTCGATGCGCTGAACAATGGCCTCGAGCCGCGCTAGGGCCTGCTCAAACGTCATGCCGGGGTCGGACGGGGACGGGTCGCGCTTGTTGTTCTTGGGTGCTTTCACGTGTTCAACGTATCCGCCGCGGCGGCGGGGGTCCAACCGACGACCCCGCACTTTCGCGAAAGTGCGGTTCGGCTCAGGGAGCGAACAGTCCCGGACCTTCGAGTTCGCCCCGGCCAGCCTTCGGAGTGCTTCGCTTCGCTACATGTGGGGAGGTGATCGGGGTGGCTGGAGAGCCGGCGACCGCGGGAATCAAAGAAGCGACCGGCACGACGGACGGAGCGTCGCCCACGACGGACCTGAACGATCCCTCCGCGACGCGGGTCTCGACAACGTCCCCGTCGCGAACATCGTGCGGGGACCGGACCAGCCGGCCATCATCGCGGATCGTGCAGGAAAAGCCCCGCTCCAGGACGCGCATGGGTCCAACCGCAATCAACTGCCGCTCGAGTGACTCCAGTCGGGCGCGCTGGACTCGCAGGTTCAACGGGGCGGCGCGCGCGATCCGCGCCCACATCGCATCGACCGGAACGGCGGTGAGCCGGTGGCGGACCCCCGCGTGCAGGCGCGCATCCGCGGCGGTCAGGCGAGCCAGCGTGCGGCTGTGCACCGCGCCCGGTCGATGCCGCTCCAGCCGAAGTCCCATCTGTTCAATACGACGAGCAACCTTGAGCACGCGGCCGCAGGCCGCGGCGCTGAGGCGCTCGTGGACCGCGAACAACCGTTCGGCCGAGCGTGCCACCACTTCGCGCGGGTTCATGAAGAGCGGGTGCCGGGCAAGACCGGCAATCTGCTGTCGGTCATAGCGGATGCGGCGCGTCACCATCGACAGGGCTCGCGCGCCCAGAGAATCGACCTGGCGGATGAGCGCTGCTCCATCGGGCGTGAGCCGAACGGCGGCCTGGGTGGGCGTGGCGCACCGTTCGTCCGCGACCAGTTCAGCGATAGTCGTATCGGTTTCGTGCCCGATCGCGGCGACAACGGGGACCGAGCAGTTGACAATCGCCTCGGCGACGACCCGCTCGTTGAAGGCCCAAAGGTCTTCCTTGGTCCCGCCACCGCGCGTAACCAGAACGACATCGACAGACAGGGACTTGGCCTCGCGGCTGACCTGCCAGATTCTCCCGGCGATCTCACGGGCCGCGCTCTCGCCCTGCACGAGGGTATCGACCACGAGCACCCCCACCGCCGGGCACCGGCGTTTCATGGTGACCAGCACATCCTGGAGCGCCGCCCCCGACTCGCTGGTAATGACGGCAACCCGCCGCGGGAATGAGGGGAGCGGCCGCTTTCGCTCCGTTGCAAACCACCCCAGCCCGCGCAACTCATCACAGAGGGCCCGGTAAGCCAAGTCGAGTGCGCCCGCGCCCCCGGGCCTGAGCGAATCGATGATGAGCGAGATTCGGCCGCTCTTGGCGTAAAACTCGATGCGCCCGCGGGCGACGACCTGTTGACCGTTGACGGGGGTGAACCCGGCCCGACGGGCGGCACTTTGGAACACGACGCCGGATACCACCGACTCCGCATCCTTGAGGTTGAGGTACCAGTGGGTCCGGTCGCGGAAGCCGCTGACCTCACCGATCACTTCGACGGGGAGCGGGATCCCCCTCCTGACGGCGGCATCGATCCTCCCGGCCAACTGCGTGACTGTGAGCGCAGACGCGGCGCCCGGGTTCGTTCCGGACGCGGGGATTGTGCGTGCTGGAGGGTTGTCCGGACGAAATGGCAGGCGGCCCATGCCCGACAGCGTACGCGCAGAAGCAATGCGGGCGCCGGTGAGAGCTCACCGGCGCCCGCAGGGAAGTAGAAGACCGTTCCTGCTTACTTCGCGGCAACCTTGGCCGCGGGCTTTTCGGCTGGCGTGGCGGCCTTGGTCGCGGCGGCCGTCGCACCGGCGTCCGTCCGGGGCAGGACCTTGGTCAAGGCGCGGGGGCGCGCCTCGCCGACGGGAGCCTCGACCCGCATCCGCGAGCGGAACCGCGGCACATCGGGGGAGAGTTGGATCGTGGCGCGGGGCTCCGGAAGGCCGCCCTGGTCGGTGTGGACCTTGGCGGCCGTGTGGAGCGTGGCGTCGTTCACATGGGTGCGAACGCCGCCAACAAAGTTGTTGTCCTTGAGCCACTGCTGGCGCGCCTCTTCGATTCGGGAGGCCATTTTCTCATGGACCCGGGTGTACGAGTTGCTGTAGGGGTTGGCGCGGCGCTCCGCGATGACCACCGGCGACCACGGGCTGATCTCTGCCAATGCGGTATCCTCAAACTTGAAGAGGCCTTCGACCTGGACGACGATCCGTTCGCCCTGCTGGTCGAGCGCGCCGTAACCGGCGGCCGCGTGCGCACGCCCGTCGGCACGACCGGCGTCCGCCCCGCCGATGATCGGCATTCCGACCCAGAGGCGACCGTTCACCGCGTGCGAGTGGCTGTACGCATGACCGTACGTGGGCCCGATGGCCGTGACCTGGGCCGACTCAGACTGTCCATGAAGTCCAACAACCGCCAGCATCAGTGCCTGTACGAGCATGGGAAAGAACCCTCCTCTTTGACCCTGGGGCAGGTCGCGTCCACGCCCGGACTGACCCGCCCACACCTTTCAACATGACCGATTACTTCAAGGAATCAAGCCCAATCACGCAGAATCCATGCAGAAGTAGCGGTGCAGGCCACCCAGACCGTGCCGGTGCGGCCTCTATAGGACCTGCCCGCCAGCTCCGTACAGCGATCCGAGAACCTACGAGCCCTTGAACGGGATGGGCTCGTCGGAGGTGAGCCACTCGTAGGCGCCCAGCACGGCGCGGACGTGATCGCTGGCCCGGCGGTACTCGCGGATGAACGCCCGGGCGCTGTCACCAAGGGCGCGTGACCGCTCCGGGTTTGACATCATCTCACGAATGACCTCGCGCCAGGTGTGCTGGTCGTTGTGGCGGACCAGGCGCGCTGTGCGACCCTCCTGCAGGGAACTGACCATCGGGTCGGCCGCGGCGATCACGACCATGCCGCTGGCCATCGCCTCCAGCAGGATGCTCCGCTGCTCGCCGTGGGCCTCGGGCTGGAGGAGCACATCGCCGTGGAGGAGCAGGTCGCGCCGGCCTTCAAACTCCTCGATGAGCGAGAGGTTCTCAAGGATGCCCAGCCGTCGCGCCAGAGCCCAGAGGCCGGCGCGCCGGGCGGCGAGGGCATCGCAGAAGATGAGCAGGTCCGGGACTTCGTGCGCCACGGCGGCGAGGCCCTCGAGCGCGGCACCAAACGACCTGGCATCACGCCCCGAACCAACCAGCATGACCGAGGGAGCGCGGGCGGGATCGAAGATGTCGCGGGGCGCGCTGGGCGCTACCACGCCCCAGGCGGCAAGGCGGGTAGGCGGTCCGCCCACCGCTCCGGCCGCATCGAGCAGCGCCCGCTCGATGGCCGGGTCGGGCGCAATGAGCAACGGCTCATCATCGTCAAGTTTCAGGTTCCGGGCCTTCTCGATCAGGCCGACGCGCCAGACCTCCAGCGCGAGGCCGGCCCCAACCTCGGCGGCAATCTCGGCCCCCAGCCGCCATGCCGACCCTCCGAAGACATGGACGATATCGATCTCGTCGGGCTCCACGGCATTGTCGACCTCGGCGATGGACCGCATCAGGCGGCGGATGGCCAACGGGCGCGTGAGCAGCAGCGTCTTGGGCGAGTAGGTCAGCACCTTGGAGCACACGCTCCCGAGCGCGGCGGTCTTGGTCCCCTCCGGGACGGCGTGGATGACCTGCACACCGTCATCGGCCAGGCCCACCTCAAGGCGCAACAGGAGTGCCCGCTCGCGCGAGGCAAAGAACTCATCGGTAAGGATCAGCGCCCTCATCCCCAAACTCTACGTTGCCCCTCGCCCCCGTGGTGAGGGGATCATGATTCCGGGCGCTGGAATGCGAGCGCAGGGGCGCGGAGGGGTTGGGCCACCGCCGGGCCGGTACGCCACACCGCGACCCAGTGGTCCGGCGCTGCCTCCAGCAGCACCGAATCAGTTGCCGGCGCACCGGCCACGACCATGCCCTGGGGCGGCTGATGGCGGGGCCACCAAGGGGTGATCCCGGCGGCGGCGCCGGACAGTCGCGTGAACTCCGCGGGGTTGTCAACCACTTCGGCCACGGTGGTCAACCGATCTCGACGCCCACCCAGCCGCGGGATCGAGCCCAGCAGACCGCGCGTGTACGGGTGCAGCGGGTTCTCGAACAGTTCGTACACGCCCGCGTACTCCACCACGCGGCCCGCGTACATGACGCACACCACGTCGGCATTCTCGGCGACCACGCCCATATCGTGCGTGATGAGCAGGAGCCCCATGCTGCGGCTGGCCTTGAGCGATCTCAGCAGGCTGAGGATCTGGGCCTGGACTGTCACGTCCAGGGCCGTCGTCGGCTCATCCGCGAGCAGCAGCCGCGGGCGGCAGGCAAGGGCCATGGCGATCACCACCCGCTGGCGCATGCCCCCGGAAAACTCGTGGGGGTACTGGCCGAATCGGCGCGCAGGCTCGGTGATGCCCACCTCGTGCAGCGCTTCCAGCGTGACTTGCGCGGCCTCCCGCCGGTTGACGCGCTGGTGCAGTACCACCGCCTCGACAATCTGACTCCCGATCGTGAACACCGGGTTAAGGCTGGTCATCGGTTCCTGGAAGATCATGGCGATCTCTCCGCCGCGCACGCGCCGGAGCGCCCTGCCCGACAGGCCCAGGAGATTCACGGGCTGCGATTGGTTGCCCTTGGGGAGAAAGTCGATCCGGCCGGAGGTTACCTGGGCCGGCGGGGGGGGCAGGAGGCGGAGGATGCTCAACGCCGTCACGCTCTTTCCGCAGCCGGACTCGCCCACCAGGGCGACGGTCTGTCGGGGGTACATCGTGAAGCTCACCCCGTCCACGGCCTGCACTGCTCGCGATTCGCCGCCGAAGGCGACGCGCAGGTCACGCACCGTCAGCAGTTCCTGCAACGATGGCACTGGTGTGATGGGGGACAATGTGCTGAAAGCCTGCATCAATGGTGGCAATCTCCTCGCCCTTCCTCCGCACGCGCCGTCAGCGGCGTACCCGCCGGGGGTCGAGCGCTTCACGCAGCGCCTCGCCGACAAAGTTCATCGCCAGCAGCGTCAGGCCCAGCAGCAGGCACGGGAACAGCAGCAGCCACCAGCTTGACTGGTAGGGGTTCATCTGCTCCAGCCCATCGGCCGCGAGGTTGCCCCAGCTCGGCAGCGGCGTCTTGACGCCGATCCCCAGGAAACTCAGGAACGATTCCTGGAGGATGGCCTGCGGCACCGTGAGCGTGGTGTAGACGACGATCGGGCCGACCAGGTTTGGGAGCAGGTGGCGTGCGAAGATGCGCCGACCGGGCGCTCCGATCGCGCGGGCCGCCTCGACAAACGGCTGGTTCTTCAGGCTCATCACCTGCCCGCGGATCACCCGGGCCATCGTGAGCCAGCTCACACCTCCGATGGCGACAAGGAGGGTCAGGAGATCGAAGGCGGTGCGCCGGGGCGCGCTGACCTGGCGCGCCGGCACAGCGATCCGGGCGAGCGACTCCACCGTTTCGCGCACCGATCCCTGCGCGATGAGTGCACGCGCTTCTTCGATCGTTGGAGCGGTGCCCTCCCCGCGCGCCCGTTCGAGCACCCGAAGCGCAAGCCGCTCGAGCGGTCGCTCGGCGCCCCCTCCCGCTACCTCCTCCTGTTCAAGCCGTTGGAGCGATGTCTCCACCCACCCCGCCCGCTCCCGGGCGCGGCTGATGTACTCATCCAGCAGCGAATCACCCGCCACCGCCAACAGCACCACCAGCAGCACGTAGGGCAGGCCGTACAGCACATCCACGATGCGCATCATGAACGCATCCAGCCTCCCCCCGCGATACCCGGCGATCGCCCCGTACATCGTTCCGATGAAAACCGACAGGACCGCCGCGGCCAGCCCCACGGCCAGCGATATCCCCCCGCCCGTCAGGCAGCGGATGAGCAGGCTGCGCCCCAGCACATCCGTTCCGAGCATGTACCGCGGCCAGTGCTCCCGCAACGCGAGGCCCACCGGCCCATCAATGTTCTGGACCGCCACGGACGGACTGACCCCTTGATCCTTGGAAAGGCGGGAAACAACCTCCCCCGGCACCTGCTGGTTCAGCCGCCTGGCCTGGTCCGCCGTCGGAGTCACCCACCACGGCGGCAACCGCCCGGCGGCGGGTGTGCCTTCGTTGTACCTGGGCACTCCTACCCCCCCACTACCACTGCCCCTGCCCGTGGTCCACGGCAGCGTGCCCAGGCATGCAATCAGCATTGCAATGAGAAACCCGACCCCGGCTAAACCGGGGAGGCTTCGAGTCACTCGACCCCTGCGCCGAGACAAAGCCAACTCGCGAGGTACGGTCTCCGGAATGGACGGCTGGACCATCTTGATGGCCAGGATACCAGAACCGGCCCCGGGGTTGCCGCTCTCCGCACGCGTTCAGTACAGGCGGCTATCTCCTTGGTTGCTTACTTGGGCGCGGCAGGCTGCTTCTCCTCCGGGCGGAGCACGAATGCGATGCGGTCGCGCCGGTAGTCGGTGATGAAGACAAACGGCCGGAGTAGGACGCCACCGATATTGCCAAGGCTGAAGGGGTCGGAGAACGCGCCTGTGGCCTGGGTGGCGAACTCCGCCCGGACACGCTCGGTGCGGTGCCCGGCGAGGTCAAACCACGCAAGCTCGCCGCGTAGAACGCTGACCATGCCGCCCACGCCCCCGGACTTGGAGTCCTTCGTTTCCCGACCTTCGAGCAGGTTGAGCCGGCGCACGGCGGGCTCATGCATGGAGACGCTCATCTGCGCCGCCCCGGTATCCAAACGGAACAGGCCGGTGTGGCCCTCGAATGACGCCTCGATGTGCGGAATGCGTTGATCGATGACCAGATTCTGCCAGGGCAGGGCAGAGCCGTCATAGGTGGCGGGGTCGTAGATAGAGATCGCCGGGGCGACCATATCAATGCGGGTCACCGCCCGGGCCAGCAGGTTGTACCCGATCAGGCCGGCCACCCGCCGACCCATGTGCACATCCAGGAAAGAGAGGTCCAGCCCGACCATGAGTGGCTCGTTCATGGTGATCGGGCCCAGTGTCAGCGTGGCGGGCCGGCAGAACGACGCCTGCGAAGTCCCCCCCACCCCCTTGGCGGGAACATCTCCAAACTCTTCGAGGCCCAGTTCCTTGATCACCGCCGTTGTCAGAACGCTGTTCCCGGCGCCGGTATCAAAGATGAACCACCCCAGGTCCTTGCCGTTGATGAGCGGGTGCACCAGGAGGTGCCCGGTGGGCGCCTTGACGACCTCGAGCTCGGGTGAAACCTGGGCATCAAAGGCCGCGTCGTTCGGTGCGCCATCGACAAACTGGTACGGCGAACGGACAAAGGTCGGCGCTTCCGAGACCGTGTCGAGCCGCAGGTGAACGCTGCTGCCCCCGTGCGACATGGTGGTCACCCGCCCGGGGATCTTGACACCCTTCAGTTCGTGGTAGTCGCCAAGAGTCACGTTCGTCCGCCCGGCCCCGACGTCGTAACTCCACGATTGCGGCAATGCCGTCTCGCGGTCGATGAGGAGCGTCCCCTTGGCGGGGCCGGTAGACCCATGGAACGACAGCGCGATAGAGCCAGGAGTGCAGGCCGCCTCGTCGACCTCGAACTTCAGTGGGCGGTCCGATCCCAAGTAGCCATAGCACAGGATGAGCAGGCCAAGCTCAGTAGTCGCACGGTCGGCGTTGTAGGCCCGCCGTGTCTCTCCACCAATATCCGAAATCCAGATGGTGTCGCCATCCATGGCGCTGCTGGTGCTGATCGGCCCGTCGATCCGCTGCACGCATGCCCGATCCCCTGAGAACATGATGGTGGTGGTGCACTCAATACCCGCCACCGTCGCGGACCCAGTGGCCATCATCCCGCCACCCTGCCCGGCGATGTGTTCATATCCCACCGCCGCACGCACCCGGTCGAGCACCGCCGCGGCGTCCGGCTCGCCAGCCGACCCGATCCCCGTGACACCCAGCAGGACAACAAGCGTGGACCAGAGACGTGGACGCAGGGTATTCAAGGCATCTCCTTTGATTGCATGCTCCGGGAACGGCCCGCGGTCGGCCGGCGGTCCCGCGCCGGCGCGGCCGCTTCTTCTTGGCCGACGCGAGTGAGGACGAAGGTGAACGACTGCAAGTTGGCACCGGCCCGCGGCTTGCCGCCCTGCACTAACGCGCTCAGACGCGTGATCAGTTCGTTGACTCTGGGAAGGTCTGCCGGGTCAACCCAGCCCTTCACCCGCCCCCCCCAGAGGTTGCGGGTAAGGCCATCGGTCACCGCCGCTTTGCTACGAATGGCACGCCGGAAGTCTCGCTCCGCCAGCCGAAGGGCGGCACGAACAACGCGGACCACCGCATCACGGCCGCCCGCCCCGCCGTAGTCGAGCAGCATGGGCCGCCCGGGGACGTCGTAGACGGCGCTGAACCGCCGGCCAGCACGCTCGCGCCCGGCCTCGATCAGCAGCCCCACCTTGGCGAGCGCACCGATGTGGTAGTACAGCGTGTCGGGCCGGCGGCCAAGCCAGCCGGCGATTTGGGCGATCGTGGATGGGCCTGCCGCGGCCACGGCGTCCACAATCTCCTGTCGGAGGGGCGAGACCAGGGCATCGACCTGGTCTCGCCGGCGGATGACGACGGGGCTGGGTGTTCGCGGGGCCATGCGTACTTATTGTATTACGCGTGTTTTTTACAAATCAAGAGGGCCCAAGAACTCGTCTCGGCGCGACGTGCCGGTTCGCTCTGTTGGGTCTTCGGCCGGGCCTGGGCCGGTCAGAACATCGATGGTCGCCCGATCTTGCGGCGCAGCACCGTCCATTGCCCGGCGTGCATGAGCCAGTGGGCGCCAAGAAACAGGAAGGTGTCGCCAACGGTCTTCACAAAGGGAGGCCCGCCGGAAACCGGTCTGTCAAAGTCCTCCGGCGAGAGAGAATCCAGCGATGCGAGAACGCCACTGCGCACCCCCTTGGCCAGTTCCAGGTACCTGGTCTTGGAGTCAAAGCCCGCGGGGGCATCGATAGAGGCCGTGTCCTTGGTGTGACGCTCCGCGAACCCAGGAGGGAGGTCTGCCTTGCAGGACGGCACCGCCATCTTCACGAGGAAGGCCTCGCTCGAAATCAGGTGGCCGAGTTGCCAGGCGATGTGATTCGCACCGGGCACGGGACGCACGAGCAGTTCCGCATCCGCCAAGTCCGCGAGGTACGACCCGACGATCATGTCGGCCGGCGCGAGCGTTGCGAGAACTGCTTGTTTGATATTCATGCTTAAACTCCTTGCGCAGGTCTTCGGGACCCGCGGTCCATGATACCAAGCCCGTTCGCGATCATCGCGGTGCGGGAAGCGATTCGCACACTGCGCAAGCAGTTCACCGGAGGCGAGGGGCAAGCCGGAGCGCTCGGACCACCGGCTGAAGACGTGGACCACGTACACGACAGCAAAGCGGGCCCGGCTCTCGCCCCCGCGCTGGACATCTGCCGCGGCCTGATTCAGTGCCCGCCGGTGGCGATATTGAGGCCCGCAATTCCGAGCACAATCAGCGCGAGCGATCCGATCTTGAGGGCACTCACCGGCTCCTTGAAGTACGTCATCCCCGCTACGGCGATGAGCGCTACCCCGGTGCCCGCCCAGATGGCGTACGCAAGACCGATATCCATCTTCTTGGTCGCGAGCGCGAGGAAGACCACGCTGAGGAGGTACATGACCACCGTCGCCACCGCCGGGCCGACCTTGGTCAGCCCGTCGGACAGTTTCATCGCGATCGCCCAACCAACCTCAAAGACAATGGCAAGTCCGAGCCAGAGGTACACCATTCCGGCAGGGTAGCGTTGAAACGATGGACATGCCGTCGTCACTCAGGCCGACGGCTACCGCCGCCGCTCACGCAATCGGCTGACGAGCCGTTGCGGGCGAATCCTGCCCTCCCAGCACAATCGCGATGCTCACGATTCCGTTCGTTGCGAGTGCGCAGCCGACTCCCGTTCGTCCGGTTCAATATGAATCAGCACATGCCCGACGTTGCGGTGCTGCTCGCGTACGAACGCCTTGACCTTGCCCGACAGCGCATGGGCCGCGTGCACCGTAAGGTCCGGCGCGACGTGCAGGTGCATGTCGATGAGGTAGCCGCGCCCGCTCTTGCGGGCAAGCACCTTCTCAACCAGCCGCACCCCCTCGACCTGCGCTGCGGTGGCGCGGACCCTCGCGGCCAGTTCGGGGGCGGTGGCGTCCAGCAGTTCCCGCAGCGACGGCCGCATGAGGCGGACCCCCGTGAAGAGGATGATCCCGCTGGCGATCATCGCGGCCGCCTCATCAGCAAACACCAGGCGCGGCGCGTTGAACAGGCCCGGCCCCCAGATGGCGACAGTGACCCCGATGAACGCCGCGGCCGATGTGATGGCGTCGGAACGGTGGTGCCAGGCGTCGGCGCGGGCGGCGTCGGACTCAAACGCCGTCGCCCCTCGAAGCACGAGCCGGAAGAGGACTTCCTTCGCCGCGATCACGCCCACGAGCACGATCAACGTCCACGCCGCCGGGGCCTCGTGCGGGGTCAGCATGTCCCGGAACGCCTTGGCCACAATCACCACCGCCGCCACCAGCAGCAACGCCCCGACGCTAAAGGCCGCTACCGCCTCAGCCTTACCGTAGCCGTACGGGTGGTCGGTGTCGGGCGGGCGGCTGGCGACCCGCACACCCTGCCATACGACAATCGACCCCACCGTGTCGGCCAGCGATTCGACGCCGTCGGCAACCATCGCGCTGGAGTTCCCCAGCACGCCCGCGATGAACTTGCCGCCCGCGAGGAGAACGCTCGCGGCCAGCCCAATCACGGTGTTGCGTTGGACTTGATCGACTGACATCCGTCACACAGGGTACGGCGACGGCGCCGGGTCGCACCACACATTGCTGTCCGAAGGGGTCACTCGCCACCGACTTCGCCCGGGGGGGCCAGGGCCCGTCTTTGCCTACGGTTTCCAGGATGTCCGCCATTAATCGCTTCACCTGTCCGCTTATGTCCGGCCGAGTACGCCCCCCGACCCGTCGTTGGGAGCGACCATGACTCCCCAACCACTCCCCAGGGTGCTCATCGTCGGCGGGGGCTTCGCGGGCATTGCCGCGGCCAAGGCCCTGGCGGGCGCGCCGGTGCAGGTGACGCTGATCGACCGCAGGAACCACCACGTCTTTCAGCCGCTGCTCTACCAGGTCGCCACGGCGTCGCTTTCGCCGGCGGACATCAGCGCGCCCATCCGATCGGTGCTGCGCGCCCAGCAGAACTGCGATGTGGTGCTGGCCGAGATAACCGGCGTGGATGTCGCCAACCGGCGGCTGATCGCCGCGAACGGCCACATCGGGTATGACTACCTCATCCTCGCCGCCGGCGCGACCCACGCCTACTTTGGCCACGACGACTGGGCGGCGATCGCGCCTGGCCTCAAGACCATCGAGGACGCCACCGAACTGCGCCGTCGCATCCTCCTCGCGTTCGAGTCCGCCGAGCACGAGGGGAGCGACCAGGCGCGGCGGGCTGTACTCACCTTCGGCATCGTGGGCGGCGGACCCACGGGCGTCGAACTCGCCGGCGCCATCCAGGAGATCGCGGGCAAGACCCTCCCCAGGGACTACAGGCACATCGACACGCGGACCACCCGCGTGCTGCTCTTTGAGGGCGGACCGCGCCTGCTGGAGACGTTTACTCCCGGGCTGAGCGACCGAGCGCACCGCGACTTGGAGCGCATGGGGGTCGAAGTGCGCGTGAACTCCAGGGTAACCGGCATCACGCCGCAGGGGGTATCCATCGGCGATGAGTTCATCCCCGTGCGAAACGTCTTCTGGGCGGCGGGCGTGCGGGCCTGCCCGCTGGGCCATTCGCTGGGTGTCCCGCTCGACCGCGCCGGGCGCATCATCGTTGGCGCGGACCTGGCGATCCCGGGACACCCGGAGGTCTTTGTCGCGGGCGACATGGCCGCGGCCAAATCGGCCGACACGGGCAAAACGGTCCCGGGCGTGGCACAGGGCGGAATGCAGATGGGCCACTACGTCGGACACACGATCGCCAACGAAACCCGTGCGCGATCACGCGGCACGACCCCCGGCCCCCGCACGCCGTTCGTGTACCGCGACAAGGGCTCGATGGCGGTCATCGGCAAAGCGAAGGGGGTCGCGCAGATCGGAGGGCTCAGGTTCGGCGGCTTCATCGCGTGGCTGCTGTGGGGCGGCATCCACATCGCGTTCCTTATCAACTTCCGCAACCGGGTGCAGGTGCTGCTGAGCTGGTTCTGGAACTGGCTGCTCAACGCCCGCGATGCCCGCCTCATCACCGGAGATGCACGCCTGGACATCCAAACGCCCAGGCCCGGGGAGTTCGTCCCAGGCGAGGTACCGGTGCCCGCGACGACCCGCGAGAGCGGCGAGTAACTGCTTGGCCACATCGCCTCATCCGTTTTCCAGCGGAACTTCCGAGTAGACCCTAACCCGTGGCGGTCCTTCCAACAGCCCGCGCCACTCATCGAGCCAGCGCTTCATCTCTGGGTCCTCGGCCACCCGCACCTGATCTCGGTCAAACGCGTTCACATCCGAATACTCGATCCGCTCGATCAGGCGCGAAGCATCGGCACGGTCCTCGAACACGCACACTCGAATCCCCCCAGGTCGCTCGTAATACGGGATCGCACGCCGCAGAAACGCAAACAGCCCCGCACGGTTGGCAGCGCTCACCCTGATATGCAGGTCCAGCACGATTCTTGGCGTCGCGCGCATCAACGCCATCGTAACGCGCTGCCGGCTTCGGCACCCGATCGAGTCCGGCTCAATAGCCGGCAAAGAAGGCGGCGCGATGGGTCCGGTTCACTTCCGCGGAGACGGGCTGGGTACATGCTGATCGATCAGGATCGGGTTCCCATCAGGGTCAACCAGCATCAGGCTTGCGGGGCCCGTTGTAGACTCATCGGCTTCGGCTGCGAGCGCGAGACCCCGACTCTTGAGGGTCCGTTGCAGGTCGCGCACATCGTCGAAGTCCGGCAAGGTGTTGGTGGACCTGTCCCAGCCGGGGTTGAACGTCATGATGTTCCTGTCGAACATCCCCTGGAAGAGCCCGATGGTGCTGGTCTCGTTCTGGAGGATCAACCAGTTCTGTGCCGGCTCGCCCCCGATGGCCCGAAAGCCGAGCTTCTCGTAGAACGCGCGGGATGCGGCAAGGTCCTTGACGGCAAGGCTGACCGAGAAGTTCCCGAGCCTCATGGGTGCATCTCCTGATTGGTGACTGCCTGCTTTGTGAGTGGAAGCGGAACTCGGGGCGGGCGCGGCGTGGGAACTCGGTGGCGCGGGGGTGGGGGCAGGCGTGGAAACACACCCGCCGACGCAACCCACGAAAATGCCCGACGCCACAGCCATGCAGAATCGTGTCACGCGTCGCTCCGAGTCCCAGGAAGCACTGCCTCACAGTTCAAGATCAAGCTGTCACAGAGTATAACTGGGAGCCCTGAGGCCTTGTCAAGTCTTGCGAGCAACACTGTCGGAAACGCACGATCGCAAGACTTATCAGCGCCCCGAAGGGCAAGCGTGTCGGAGGCCTCAACACACACTCGCATACACCAAAGCGGGTGGTTCGCGCGGCGAGTCGGCACCTCGCGTCTATCCAACGTGCGCCTTCTTAACGCGCATCCTTCCCAGCAACTGGTTCGCTTCGGCCAAGTCAAACTGGTCCGGGTCCCATTCGCCGAGCCATTCGAGCAGTTCGCGGTCGTCGGCATCCTTCTTCGCCGTCGGGTGCGGGGGTTTGGCCTTGAGTTCGAGAATGTGCTGGTAGCCGTAGAGGCCGCCACAGTCTTCGGGCGGGCCGCGGCGTTCACCGGCGAGACATATTGCCGCGCGGTCTTTGCCGGAGAAGAGACCCTTTCCCTTCACAACGAATGTTTCGCCGGGATAATCCACCGCGCCGCTCTCGACAGTCTTCTCGAACTGAACGGCGTGAATCCACGAGTCGCCGAAGTCGTACTCGTACGCGATGATCTTGTCGGCACGATCGAACACATTGACCAACAGCACCCTGCGTTCGTCGATGGTTGGCGAGCTCCCATCGGGACCAAAGTTGAACTCCCGGGGAACGGGCAGGGCGTAGCACCTGCCGTCCTCCTCATGGAACTGGTGCATGTGCGAGTTGGTCCAGCCGAAAGCGTGCTGGAGCGCTGTGTGCAGTTGCTCAAGCGTCAGGCGGGGATCCACAAGCAGTCGCCGCCAGACTTCCGGCTCGGAATCGACAAGCCAGGCCCGAAGTTGCATCATGGTGCTCATGCGCTGACTTTACCGCGCGACCGGTGCGATGCCAAGCACATGCCTGCACGTAGCCAAAGCGTCCTCGCCGTAATCTGGAACACCCGGCAGTCCCCGCGCCCTGCCACACGGACTGAGCCCGAGCCCTGGACGGGTGGCCGAGGCTTGGCTACCGGTGGAATGGGACACCCCGAGGGTGGTTTGTGCCCACAGTCGAAGACCGCCAATACCCCTCCGCCGTCAACGCCGACCGATGCTCCCCAACCCGCCGACCGCAAAGCGATGTCACGCCGCCCGCCGGCACGCCCGAACCCGCGCGCAACCGACGAACGAAACTCTGCCTCCCGGGCCGGACCCCGACATCCGAAATCCAACCGCGCGAAAAAAAAGCTCCGCAGAACGCGGGGCTTCGAAGCGAGGCAGACGGGACTCGAACCCGCAACCACCGGATCGACAGTCCGGTACTCTAACCAATTGAGCTACTGCCCCAAACACTAAATCGGAGGCCCGCGGCGCTAGCCGCGGCGACCGCGTGGGAGGAATGTAGACCGCCACCCGTCGGTGTCAAGGGTAGGCAAACCGGGATCGAAGCACCGCCATAAAGCCGCGTGCCGGTCTCAGATCGCAGCACGCCGCCCTTGCGAAAACGACGGCCCGGCGCCCCCGCGACTACTTGATCTGGATCGACTTGGCATCCTGCAGACCGAACGGGCTTCCGTCTTTGCCGACCTTGCCGCCGGCGGTCCACATCACGATGCACGCCGCAGCCAGGAAGACCACGGCCATGACCATCAGGGCCGTATAGACATCGGCGGACGCCCCTCGCTTCATCCGCCCGCCGGGGACCTGCATTCCAAACTGACTCATGACAATCTCCTCGGGTAGCAGGCGGCGGGTTACTGCAGACGGCTGGTGATCAGGTCACCCTCTTTGATTTCCTCAGCGCCCTGGCGGACGAGGCTGATCTCGCCGACAGAGAACTTCAGGTCGGGCTCGGTCACCACGAGATTGCCCAGGAAGTTCTCGCCACGAACGACAAAGAACTTCATGTTCTTGGCGACGCGGTCATTGGAGCCAACGCTGATCCGGGCCAGCATTTTTCCGCTGGCGGGGTCGCGCTTGATGTCCTCGATGCGACCGTTGATCGGTGACCCGCTGTAGACGAATGGCTGGTTCAAGTTGGCCGCGCCGCCGCCGGACAGTGCCAGTTCCTGCGACCGCTTGGCCTCGGCGATCTGCTCCTGCAGTGCCCTGTAGTTCTGCTCCAAGACCTCGCGCTGGCTCTCAAGGTCAGAGAGGCGGTCGTCCATCTCAAGGGCCCGGTTTCGGTACGCGAGCTCAGCGCCGCGGAGCGTCGTGACCTCGTCGCGGTAGTTCTGGATGATGGAGGCCTGGGTGCGAACCGTCTCGCCGAGTTCGGCGATCTTGCTCTCGATCGATTGGCGGGCCGATTCGGCCTTGTTCTTCTCGGTGGTCAGCGTCGCACGCTCGCCCTGGAGGCGGGTGATCTCGCCGGTCTGCGTCGCCGTGTCGCGCATCAACTGCTCGATCTGTGCGTTCAGCCGGGCCTGCTCGCTGTTGGCCTGCGAGGCTTGCGTGGCCAACTGGGCATTCACCGAATCAACGGTGGCACCCTTGGCCCGGTAGTCGGCCTGGATGCGGTCCGTGTTGACGGCGTATGCAATCACCAGAGCCGAGAGTGCGACGCTGAGGACGGCGGCGAGAACGACGAACGCTTTGGTGAGAACGTGCACTTTCAACTCCTACTGCAACGCCCGGAGGCCGGGCCAATGTTGGCGACGCGAGCCCTGTCCCCGGACTGCGCCCGCCGATCGTCGGTCAAACAGGGCTGTCAGTCCTTGCAGCGCAACTTGGTGCGTCCTGCCTCAGTTTGACCAGCCCCACCCAATCCACAAACCCTGCCTACCACCCCTACCCCGGCCAACACCGGCAAGGCAAAGCATTCGCACCGCGCCCGGCTTGGGTTCGGCCTTTCCGCCCTCTGCGGGGGTGGTCAAGGGTACCTGTAATACCAAAGACCTCGCGCCCCTGTCAACCCGGCGGCGGTCCGCCGCCGCTCACCAAAGGGGGAAAAGGATAGGCGGGATGGGCTGAGCCGGGAAGCGCTCACGGTGCCTGAAGTCTTCCTCATCGCTTTCGGCCGCACCCGACCTGGTTCACGCGCGGCGAATCAGTTCTGCGAAATCGCTATATCCCCCGAACGGAGTACGCCCGCCGCCGCCGCCACGCGTACCGATCCATCCGGGTCGTCCATCAGGACCTCTAGCCTTCCAAGGCTCGCCGGGCCCCCTGTTCTGCCATACACAAATGCCGCCTGAGCCCGGAGCGGACCGGATGCACTTGATACGTACTCATCCGCGATCGTCGCGGCCCGCTTGCTCCCCATCGAGGCAAGCGAAGCAGCGATGGCCAACCGAACTTCCGCCGGGTACTTCTGGCCCGCGCTATCCCGGTAGTCCGCGAGGTTCATCAGTTGGTACATGGCCTCCCAGTCATTAACCTCGCCGATGATCTGAGCCGCCAGCGCCGCTGCTTCCAGCTCGTCCGGGCGGGACGGGTAGAGCGCGGCACGTATGACCGGTCGCTGGCTGTCCATCCCCAGCTTGATCAGGGCCTCGGCCACCTGGAGTTCCAGCAACTTCAACTGCTCGGGGGTCGCGGCGCTCATGCGTTCCCGGGCCGAAGTGCGGAGAAGGGGGATGGCGGAAGGGTCGCCCAACTCGCCCAGGATGAACGCGACCTGACTGCGGACACGGGGCGAGGGGTCGTCGAGGAGTGCCGTCGCGAGTGGGCTGCGGTCAACCTCGGCCCCGCACGCGGCAAGGGCGTAGATTGCAGCGGTCCGGACGTGCGGCGATGGATCATCGAGCAACGGTCGCGTCTGATCGCACAGCGCTGTGAGTTTGGCCCGGGCAATCGTCATCGCCGCCACCGTGCGTACCGCCGGGTTGACGTCGGTAACCCCCTGCTGAACAACCCTGGCCAACCGGGTGGGAGCAAGCGATGCCGCCTCAACCGCATTGGCCCGCCTCTGCGGGTCTGCATCCGCGGCCATGTTCTGAATAGTCTGGATGGCTCGCTCGCGGATCGCGGACACCGCGATCGGGTCAGCGGTGTTGAATACGGGGGCGATCACCTCTTCCGGCTTGGTTGCACACCCGGAAGCGGCAAGCACGGACAAGAGCGGCCAGACGCCGACCGTCACGAGGCTCCGACAGGCACTGATCAACTTCATGGCGATTCCCTTGTGCCGAATGCTCGACCACGAATGTACGTTCCAGCCAGCATGAAGATCGTGGCGACCAGGGCCGACCAACCCACGACATCCCCAACGACGGCGTAGGGCGTCACCATCGAACCCAGGACCAACTCACCGGCCAGATACCCATCAACCCGGGCCCGTTGCAGCGACCCTTCAACCCCTGACGCCAGAACGATCCCCCGGGCATCGATCAGGGCGGAAATCCCCGTATTGGCCGCGCGTGCCATGGGAGTAGCGAGCTCCAGGCACCGCCAGCGGCTGATTTGAAGGTGCTGGGCCCTCGCTACATCGCTGTTCCCAAACCACCCGTCGTTGGTGACGTTGGCGATCAGGTCTGCCCGGCGAACACCATCCTTATAGACCAGTCTGCGACAGTGGCTCGCGACAGTCACCTCAAAGCAGATGGGGGTGACGATGCGAACGTCACTCCCGAGGGCTGCGGCAGGCACCGGGAAGACCGTCATACTCGTTCCTGCGGCAAGGTCAAATGCCATGCCCCGAGCACCCAGTTCCAGAAGTTGCTGTTCCAACCACGGCCACGAAGAAATGAGCGGCATGGTCTCGCCAAACGGAGTGAGCCGCACCTTGTCGTAGCGGAGCCGCTGGATCCTGCCGGAGTGAACCAGGTACACGCTGTTGAACCGTCGATCCCGTTCGATGCGGACCCTGTTTTCGTCTCCGCGCCCAACGCGCAGCCCCTCGACTCCCTCCTCGCCTATGAGCATGGGAATGCCCAGTTGGGGTTGAATCTCCAGGAGCCGGTCCGCAAAGGCCGTCGCGCCCACGGTGGGAGGTCCGCCATCGACCGTCGTTTCGCGGTTGTGGACAATCCCTTCGTCCGCCAGGACCTTGAGGGCCGATGGCTCGAGGGTGATCCCGGGCATCATCGTCTCTGGCCAGATCACTATGTCTGGGCGCAGCCGTCCGGGCTCGGCATGCCCCGCGATCGCCACCGTAAGCTCCTCAAACCGCTTCCAGTCTTCCAGTTCCCGGTCAATCGTCCAGTCGACCTTGTTACTCTGGGGGACATTGGTCTGAACGATTGCCACGCGCAGCGCCGGGCCAGCCAGATCGGGGCGCGGCGCCAACATCGACCCGGCACCCCAAACGGCTGCAACGACTGCCGCGCCCACTGCGCCCGCTTTCGTCCGCCGCAACACGATGATGTCGGCGAGCACCCCCGAAATCGCGCCCACCAGGAACGACACGAAGTACTGCCCAAGGAACACGGCCGGCGCGGCCAAGGCCGGCGCTTCAATGAGCGGATGGGCCACCAGCCCCCACGCGTACCCGTTCAGGAAGAGCTCGCCCCTGACAAACTCAACGCCGACCCACGCCACCGGAACGATAATCGAAAGCGGGACGCCAGGGAATCGGCGGTGGGCCCGCCCCGTGATCCAGACAAAGAACGCCGGCCACATCGACTGCACAACGAGAAACGGGATGAACCCAAACGCCGTGACCTCAATGACCCACCATTGGAGGTACGCCGACAGCGGAAGAACTCCGGCGAGGGTCAGCAGCCCCGCCCGACCCGGCTTGAGGGTCGTCAGCGTTGCCGACCAAACCAACGGCAGAATGGCGATGAGGGTGAACGGCCACCAACCCAAAGGAGGGCTCGCGGCAATGGTGAGCGCGGAATGACCCAGGGCGGCGAGAACAACGAACGGCCAGAGCCTGAGCCGGGGTCTTGGTTCTGTCAGGGTATCAGCCAACAGGTGAGGGTACGCGGCGAGACTCGCGGGTGATTGGGCTGCTGAGCGCACGACTGGCGAGGTGCTCGGTGACGCGCCAGTCACAACGACTACTTGCCGGAATAGTCAATGATCCGAGCAATCTCGCTGCGCAGTTGGCCGCGGGGAATGACGCGGTCAACCAGGCCGCTCTTCAGGAGGAACTCCGAGCGCTGGAAGCCCTCGGGGAGTTCCTGGCGGATGGTTTGCTGGATGACCCGTGGGCCGGCAAACCCGATCAGGGCGTTGGGCTCTGCCAGAATCACATCACCCAGCATCGCAAACGACGCCGTCACCCCGCCCGTCGTGGGGTCGGTCAGCACGGAGATAAACAGGCCGTCCTTGTCGTCGTACCGCCCGAGCGCGGCAGAGGTCTTGGCCATTTGCATCAAGGACAGCCCCGACTCCTGCATCCGGGCTCCGCCCGAGCAACTCACGATCACCAGGGGCAGGTTGCTCAGCGTCGCTTCCTCGATCGCCCGGGTAATCGTCTCCCCGACCACGCTCCCCATGGAGCCCATCATGAAGGTCAGGTCCAGACAGCAGACCATCGCTTCGCGGCCCTTGATGAACATCCGCCCGGCCTTGATGGCGTCCAGGTTGCCCGTCTTGATCTGCTCCGCGAGCAACCGGTCCTTGTAGCCCTTCAGGTCCTTGAAGTTCAGTGGATCAGTTGGGCTGAGGCCGCCGAAGAGTTCCTGGAAAGTACCGGGATCGGCAAGCTGGCTGACGCGCTCCGCCGCACTGATTCGGTGGTGGAAAGTGCACTCGGGACAGACATGTAGGTTGGCCTCGAGATGCCGGCGGTAGACCATCTTCCCGCAGGACTGGCAGCGCAGCCAGAGCCCCTCGGGAATGGCAGACCGCCTCGCCGGGCGAACCTCGTTCCATGTCCTCGCACTTTCGGCCGCCGCTCGCGCCATTCGACTCAGCCCCCGGGAGTGTTACGAACCTGCCCAATCGGCATGAGGTGCCGAGCGGCAACAGCAGGTGGACCGCCTTTGGTTGGTGTTAGCGATTCCTCGCTTGCACTCCGCGGGCTGGCAGGGCCCTCTGTAGCCCCTGTTCAGATCGGATGAAAGTGTAGCAACGCACCGAACGTCCGAGCGCACGCCATTAATTATACCTGACAAAATCCGATTATCTGGACTATCCGGATGTTCCGGGTCCGCGTAAGGCGCTCACGACACTCCCGCGATCCGCTTGAGCCGCTCCGAAGAGGGATGAGCCGGCGACAAGTACATCAGCCCCTGCATCCCGGACTGATGTGGCGGTCAAGAGGCTGATCCCTCCATCCATCTCAAGCCGCTGATCCGGGCGGAGCTTGGCCCGGATAGCCCGCGTCTTGTCCAATACAGACGGGATGAACGCTTGGCCGGCAAACCCGGGGTTGACCGACATGACCAGGACAAGGTCGGGCAGGTGAAGGAACGGCATAATTCTGTCCACGGGTGTCGGCGGATTGATGACCAGCCCAGCCTGGAGGCCCAACCCATGGATCCGCACCACCAGGGGCTCAACGCTCTCGGGCGCGACCGCCTCGATGTGGAAGGAAAGATGGGATGCGCCAGCCCTTGCAAACGGCTCAACGAAGGCCGCGGGGTCGGTGACCATCAGGTGGACGTCAAGGTAAGAATCGGGAATCGCCTTCCGTAACGCCCGGCACACATCCGGTCCCATGGTGAGGTTGGGGACGAAGTGCCCATCCATCACATCCAGGTGGAGCAGGTCGGCCCCGACGTCGAGAATGCTCCGGCATTCTGCCCCCAGAGTCGCAAAGTCCGCCGCAAGGATCGATGGGGCAATCAGCGGAACCTGCGGCGGGCGCGCGAGGATATTGGCGGAGTGCATGGTGGCACTGTACCCGGACAACCGACTGACGGCATCGACTGCTGCTTACGGGCCCGGCGGCGCGCCCGCCGCACAAGAGGCAGTCCACGCCTGACCCCACACGGTGATGCGCCGCGGCCGATGGGCCCCGAGTCAGCGAGCTGTTTCCCGCAGTTATGGTGAGATGGAACCTTCGCGCTGTGACCACGCCGCGGGTCGGTCTGTTTCGGCAAACCAGGTGCTGCTTGCCTTCTAGGATTGTAAGAAGGCAGGCGACAGGAGCATCAATGCCAAGCTACAGCCAAGTCAGTGAACGCCTGGGGCGTGTGGGGCAACTGCACCTGCTCCGCTTCTACAACGAGCTCACTTCCTCCGGTCAGAACGCCCTCCTCGCACAGATCGACTCCCTGGACCTCGAAAGCCTGCCCGAACTGGTCCGGCAGCACATCAAAAACAAGCCCCCAGTCGGGCTTCCCAGCGACCTTGGTCCCGCCCCCTACTTTCCGAACGACCCCACCACCGCCGGCCGCGCGTGGGACCGCGCAGGGATGCAACGGGTCGGTGAAGACCTGCTGCGCCAAGGCAAGGTGGCCGCGTTCGTGGTCGCCGGGGGGCAGGGGAGCCGACTGGGCTTTGATGGCCCCAAGGGGTGCTTCCCCACGACCCCCATCAACGGCAAGAGCCTCTTCAACCTCTTCGCTGAGCACATTCTGGGGGCCAAGGAACGCTACGGCGTCCACATCCCCTGGTACATCATGACCAGCCCGCTCAACCATGAAGCCACCGTGAGTTTCTTCGAGCAGAACCAGTTCTTCGGGCTTTCCCCTGAGGACCTGATGTTCTTCCCACAGGGCGTCTGCCCCTCCTTCGACATCAAGACCGGCCAGGTGCTCCTGGCCTCCAAGGGTGAAGTCGCCACCAACCCCGACGGCCACGGCGGGTCGATCAAGGCCCTCGCCGTCTCCGGCGCGCTGGACGACATGCGCAAGCGGGGCGTCCAGCACATCAGTTACTTCCAGGTGGACAACCCCAGCGTCCGCGCCCTGGACCCCATCTTCCTGGGCCTCCACGCCGCGGGGGTTGGCTCCTCCGGAGAAATGTCCAGCAAGATGATCAAGAAGGCCGGCCCCGATGAGAAGGTGGGCGTCTTCTGCCTGGGCAACGGCAAGGTGCAGGTCATCGAGTACTCAGACTTGCCCTCCGAGTTCCAGCACCAGCGGCTCGAAGACGGCACGCTGCGTTTCATCGCGGGCTCCATCGCCATCCACACCATGAGCGTGGACTTCGTAGACCGCCTCGCCAACGACCCCGCGTTTGCACTCCCCTACCACCGCGCCGAAAAGAAGATCCCATGCGTGGACCTCGCGACCGGCGAAGTCGTCGCCCCGAAGGAAAACAACGGCGTCAAGCTCGAGCGGTTCGTCTTTGATGCCCTCCCGCTCTGCCGCGAATCCATCGTCTTCGAAACCGACCGCGTCGAAGAGTTCGCCCCCATCAAGAACGCCACCGGGGTCGACAGCATCCAGACCAGCACCCAGCTCCAGACCCTGCGGTCCGCCCGCTGGCTCGAGGCCGCGGGTGTCAAGGTCCCCAGGAAGCCCGATGGCTCGCCCGACTGCGTTCTCGAGGTCTCTCCCAGGACCGCGACCAGCGCGGACGAGTTGAACACCGCCCGCGATAAACTCCCCCGCGAAGTCCGGCGCGGCGAACGCCTGGCGCTCTGACTCCGCGGCCCGGCGTCCAAAGCATCCATATAGTCACGCGGAAATGGAGGCCCCAGGATGACCACAGTTTCCCGCCAACCAGCCGCGAACACCGGGGCTGCCACCGACCCGCTCCAGCTCATCGATGTTGACCACGTCCGCTTCTTCGTTGGCAACGCCAAGCAGGCCGCGTACTTCTACGCCAACACCTTCGGCTTCACCTTGGAAGAGGTCAGCGACCTCACCACCGGCAGCCGCGATGCCGCCCACTACCTGCTCACCCAGGGCAACATCCGCTTCCTCCTCACCACCGCGCTCTCCGCCGAGCACCCCGCCAGCCGCCACGTCTCGCTCTACGGCGACGGCGTCAAGGACGTCGCCTTCACCGTCCACGACGCCATCAAGACCTATGAGCAGACCATCAAGAACGGCGCCACTTCCGCCCGCGAGCCCTGGGAGATCAAGGACGAGCGTGGCACGGTCGTTCAGGCCAGCATCCGCACCTACGGTGAGGTCCACCACACCTTTGTCAGCCGCGCCGGTCAGTACGCCCTTCCAAGCGTCAAGCAGGGCGGTCTCTTCATGCCCGGCTTCAAGAAGGTCACCGGCTTCGGCCTCAACGACTTCAACAAGAAGAACCCGTGCGGCCTCAAGTTCGTCGACCACCTGGTCGGCAACGTCGAACTGGGCAAGATGAACCACTGGGTCAAGTTCTACGAGGATGTGCTGGGCTTCAAGATGTTCATGACCTTCGACGACAAGGACATCTCCACCGACTTCTCCGCCCTCATGAGCAAGGTCATGGCCAGCGGCAGCGGCCTCATCAAGATGCCCATCAACGAGCCCGCCCCCGGCAAGCGCAAGAGCCAGGTCCAGGAATACCTCGACTGGCACAACCAGGTCCCCGGCGTCCAGCACCTGGCGTTGCGCACCGACGACGAGCTCCAATCCATCGCGGCGCTCCGCCAGCGCGGCGTTGACTTCCTCGCCATCCCCGACACTTACTACAAAAACGTCTGGGACCGCGTAGATGCAATGCTCAAGGGCCACGGCAAGGTCGTCGCCGAAGACAAGCAGAGGATCAAGGATCTCGGCATCCTCGTGGATGCCGACGACGAAGGATACCTGTTGCAACTCTTCACCAAGCCGCTCCAAGACAGGCCCACCCTCTTCTTCGAAATCATCTGCCGCCGCGGCAGCCAGGCCTTCGGCAAGGGCAACTTCAAAGCCCTCTTCGAGGCCCTGGAGAACGAGCAGGCGCGGCGGGGAAACTTGTGAGCGGCGCCCGTCCCATTCGGGCCTATCTCGACACGTCAGCCTTTGGCGGGTGCTTCGATGCGCCGTTTGCGCCGGCGAGTAACGCCCTCTTTGATGCCGTTCGCAACGGACGAGTCCTTGCCCTCCTTGGCGCTACGACGCTGGCCGAGCTCCGTGGTGCCCCTGAGCAGGTACGAGAAGTACTCGCAGGCCTGGCCCCCGAGCACGTCTTCCTGTGCCCCATCACGCCCGAAGTGGTAGACCTCCGGGATGCGTACCTCGATGCAGGCGTGCTCGGACCCAGCTCAATCGATGACGCAACGCACGTCGCGACCGCCGCCGTTCACGACGCGGATGTACTCGTGAGCTGGAACTTCAAGCACATCGTTAACTTTGGCAAGATCCGTTTGTTTAATGCGGTGAACATCCGATTGGGATACAACATTCTCGACATCCGCTCGCCTCAGGAGTTGCAGTATGCAGGTGAACCATGATCCCGAGTGTGTGCGGATCAAGCGAGAGGCTCAGGAGCGTATCGCCCGTGCTACGGCCGGCCTGAGCCCACACGACCGCGATGTGTATGTCAATCACGAATCCGAGGAGTTCGCCCGCGCCTTGGGCATCACACAGGTCTCCGCACCTGTTGGTCGCGGGGCTGCTGTTGGATCACCCGCCACGGCTCACGCAAGGCAGGCTGACACGCCCAGGCTTGATTCCGGCACAGCGCCGTGATTCCGGCGTCCAGCGACCCCAGCCACCGGCTTCTCACTCCGGCGGCGGCCGCGTCCCAATCCTCTCCTTCGCCTCCGCAATGGCCTGCGCCAGCGGCTCTACCAGCGGCGCCATGTCTTCCACCACAGAAGTCGAATCGAAGACCTCCAGGATCGTCCTGCTCCTGATCACCGTCATCAGCGTGCCCGTCGTCACACCATCGCCTTTCACCATCGAAGCCAACTCATTGTCCTGCTTCACCCGCTCCATCGCGGCGTTGATGCTCGGCATTTCCTTGATCTGCCGCATCACATCCGTCTTCATCAGGTAGTCCATCGCCATCCGGTCGCGTGAAACGGCGACGAAGTCATTCGTCAGCGTCAGCAGCCGCGACCCCTCGATCGGGTTTGTGCCCTGCGCGATCCCGCCCATGCCCGAGTCGCGCACCTGCACCGCCAACTTCACGATCCGCTCCGCAACCGGGTTGGTCGGCGCCAGCTCCTCATCGCCCACGCTCTGCGAGTATTCCATCTGCGCTGTCGCCACCGGCTCGAGCGCGAGCGGCGTCCAAAGGATCGCAAACCCCAGCAGCGCACCCTCGAATAGCCCGATCCCCGCACCCGCGTACGGGTCCCACCGCTTCCACTGCGGGCGCGACGCCATGACCTTCTTCGCCCCGATACTTACGCCCACCGTGAACCCCGCCACGATGATCAGCCCCACCACCCCGATGCTGATGAAGCGGTTCAACAACCCCGAACTCCCGCCGATGGCCTCAAACACCCCTTCAAGCACCCGCCCCAGCGGCGGCGCGAGCACCAGCGCCACCAGCGTCCCCACCACCAGCCCCGCCAACTCAGCCGCCCCGCGCCACAAGCCCTGCAACGTCGCCAAGCCAATGACCGCGCACATGAGCTTGATCGGGAGGCTGCCGAACACCAGGCCCAGAAGCATGATGCCCGCCGCGCCCCCCACAATCGAGAGCTTGATGATCCGGTCCAGCCGCTGCTGCTCCGGGCTCAGTTCCAGCGGTTCCTGCTGCGTCCGTGCGAATGGCACCATGGGCTGCTCCTTGCCCGCAGTGTAGCGGCGGGTGCACCGCAGCCCTCCGGGCTGACGTTGCGTTACTCCAGGTCAAACTCAACGCTCGGCGCCTTGACCACTTTGGCGCCCGCAGCCGCGGCAGACTCAACCACGCGCTCCGGGGCCACGCCGCCATCGGTCACGATCCGCGTGGTCACCAGTGCCACACGCCGGCGAACCAAGTCCTCCACCCGCTCGCGGGGCACTTGCACCGCATCCAACAGGGCATCCTCCAGTTGCTCGAAGGTCAGCGGCTCGCCGTTCTCGCCCACGACAGCGCCGTTGCCGTACCGCGCGCGGAACTCAGTTGATACGGCATCGCGGTACAGCTCGTCGGTGAGCGCCACGATCCAGGTCTTGACTCGCTGCACGCGTTCCAGCATCTGCTCACGCAGCAGGACCCGCCGCAATGCGGGCTCATCCACTGCCGCCACATACCGCCCCGTGGCCGTCAGCTTCAGTGCCGGCCGCTGGGTCATCGCCCGCGTCAGGACATCCATCGCCGTCGCGGAATCGGCCGTCAACTCCGCCGTCCCCGGCTCAAACTCCACGCGCGACAGGTCCACCCCATCGCCCGCGCCAAACAACGCCCCCAGCACCTGGAACGGCGCTGTGGCCGCCTTGATCAGCAGGTTGAAGAACGCCTTGAACACGATCCCCGAGATGCTGAAGCTCGGGTCCATCATGTCGCCGGACAGCGAGAGGTTCCCCGAGATTTGCTCGCCCGGGTCGCGCAACAGGCTCAGCCCGAGCTTGATCGGCACATCGGGCGCGGCTGGGCTCTTGACGCTTTGGCCGAGATAGAACCGGTCAAAGTTGAACTCAAGGCTGCCCTTGAGCTTGCCCTCTTCGACCCTGATCGGAAGCGTCATGCTCATCCGTCCGCTCTCAACCAGGTACCCGATGTACCACCCCGTGAATGGGTCATACGGCTTGAGTGGCATCCCCGTCAGGCTCAGCTTCACATCCGCGTACGGCATGGGGCGGAACGCATCTACGCTCCCGACCAGTTTGACCCGCCCTGAACCCTGCAACCGAGAACTGAAGTCAACAGCACCGACTGTTTGCCCATCGGAGCCAAAGTTTGACAGGCTCAGCCCGATCTCATCCGCCGTCACCACCGCGGGCGGAGATGCATCACTATCCCGCACGACGACCGTGCCGTCGCTCACCTGCAGCAACCCGATCTTGATCGCGTACGGCAACTTCGGAACGATCGGTTGGATTGGCGCCCCGTTCCCACCGTCCGCCGCTCGTTCCTGCGTGGACCCCTCACCCTGACCCTCCGCACCCTTGGCCACTTCCGTCGGCACCAACTTCATCACCAACTTAGCATCCGGAGTATCAATAATCACTTCGCCCGCCGCGAATCGCTTCTCAGCCTCGCTGAAGTCAATCCCTGCGACGACAGCGCTCGCCACCGCCACGTTCGCATCAAAGACTTCCGGCGCAACCAACCTCAACTCCCCGGCCCGCACCGAGCCCGTGAAGTCAGCTCCTGGCGCGCCCTCGCGCTTCAGAGCTACCGCAAGCGTGCCCTCCACACCCGCCGACCCCAACCCAAGATCAACCGGACCGGCAAACGGTCCTTCCAGCCCCAGCCCCGTCAACTCTGTCGTTCCCTTCCACGTTGCCAAAGCATCCCCCGCATCGCTCGCGGCGGCCTTCAGATCGCCACTGATCGAAAGCCGCTCCAGCACAGCCAGCGGCGACAACGGCGAACCTTCGCCACCCGCCACGCGATCCAGCCGCAACGCCTCCACTGCCGCCCGACCGGACCAATCCATCCGATACTCGCCCGCCACTTCCGCGCCGGCTTTCAACTCACCATCAAACGAGACGACCGCCCCGGCCAGCCGCACCGGCGGCAACTTCTCCGACAGTTGTGCAGGCAGATACCCCGCCAGCGCGGCGAGTTGCAGCCCGGCTCCTTCCGCACGAACCTCCAGCCACTTGCTCGGCGTCAAGATGCGCCCAGCGGCGTGCAGCGTTCCTTCCTCCTGGAACCTCAGCGTCAGGTCAAACGGCGCCACAAACCCTTCTTCGCTCCGCACCGGACCAGCCCTGAGTCCAACCCCGCTCACGCCGATCTGCACCGGCAATGCTGTAACCAGGTCGGAAAACTCCGCTCCCGCATCCGCCAGTTCAAACTCTCCGAGCGAAAGCGACCACGGGCCCAGCGCCTGTTGAATCAATCGCTCAATCCCGACGATCAGCCTCTCTATCGGAAACTCGATCGATTCCGGTTCCGGGGCGCTGGGCTCACCGACCTCTAATCCCCTCACACCCGCAACCCCCGCCTCTGCCCCCACCTCCCGAAGGATCGGCAGCCGCATCAGGTTGATACCCTCGGCGTCCCGCTTCGCCCGCAGCCGGGCCCCCGTGACCACCACCCGATCAACCGCGAGACTCCTCGTATCCGCATCGGTACGCACCCCCGTGACCCTTGCCTCCTGCCACCGCAGCACCACCTCCCCCTCGTGTTCCACGGCCGCATCGGTGATGCTCGCGCTGTGGACCACCACCGCCGCCCGCCGCGGCCGCTTGACGGGAGCAAAGTCATAACTCAACTCCGCCGCCAGTTTCCCCGATGTCAGCCTCCCCTTCGTAAACCCCATCGCATACGGCATGAAGCCCGGCAGGTCGATGTCAGTTACCACAACCCTTCCCTGAGACGAGAGTGGGTCTACGAAGAACGACCCCTCCCACTCCAGCCGTTCGCCCACATCGGTCGTGGCGGTAAGCCGGTGGATGTTCTGAACCTCCGGCCGCGTATCGAGCCCGTCAAGCCTGAAGTCCAGACCGGTCAGCACCTTTGCGAACGGCTCGCTCCGCGTCTCATCTCGCACGCTGATGGTCGTATCCTCCACCCCCAACTCGTCTACAACCAGCCGCGGGATTTTCTTCAAGGGCTTGGACTTCTTTGTTGACGCCGGGACGGGCTTGCGGAGCACCGCGAGGTTGAACTCGCCGCTCCGCATAAGCGCCGCATGCACATACGGACGCGTCAACACCGCCCTCCGGAAGTGGTACCCCGAACTGAATAGGGTCGCGAGGACCTGGAAGTTTCCGTCGAACCGCTCAAACGCAACCACCCGCACACCCGCGCTGTCCTGCACCTCAAGCGTGTCCAGCCGGACATCCAACGAGTATGGGTTGAACGCAGCCCGCCTGAGCATCACCCTCCCGTTGAGCCGCGACTCAACCTGCGGCACGAGGATGTAACGGATGATCAGCGGCACCACATAAAAGCCCACGAACGTGCACAGCAGCACAACCGCCGCCGTCCACGCGGCAGCCCGCCTTGTGCCGCGCCGCTGCCACCACGGACCGGTCAACATGGCCTTGAACCGCCTCGCCCTTCCACCTGATCGCGTTCTAGACATCGCTTGCACGCCCCTGGAACCTTGGACCATACCAGCCGGAACTCCCGGCTCCCGGCCGCGCATGGTACCGGGGTCTTGGAGCCCGCAGCCCCGCAGGCCTCGCAACGGTGCCCGCGCCCCGTCAGAGACGGGACGGCCCAGGTCGCCCTCACATCGCACGCACCTGGATTCTCATTACACTCTCCTCCAATGCCCCCCCACTCCCCCAATTCCCCTCCCTCCCTCCGCCCGTCGCTGATCCAGGCCCAACACGCACTCACGACCCTGCTGAGCGATGACCGCTCCGTCGCCACCATCGACTCCGTCGCCGCCACGCTCGCCGCGGCCCTCGCCGCCGGCCGCAAAGTCCTCATCTGCGGCAACGGCGGGTCCATGTGCGACGCCATGCACTTCGCCGAAGAACTCACCGGCCGCTTCCGCGCCGACCGGCGGGCCTTGGCCGCCATCGCCTGCGCCGATCCCTCGCACATCACCTGCACCGCCAACGACTACGGCTTCGAGCACATCTTCTCGCGCTGGGTGGAGGCGCTGGGGAACCAGGGCGATGTGCTCATCGTCCTTTCCACCAGCGGCAACTCCCCCAACATCGCCCGCGCCGTGGAGGCCGCGAAAGCCCGTGGGCTTCACTCCGTGGCACTCCTGGGCAAGGGCGGCGGTGCCCTCCGCACCGCCTGCGACCAGGAACTCATCGTCCCCGGCGATACCAGCGATCGCATTCAGGAACTGCACATGCTGATCCTGCACGCGCTCGTGGAAGGGATCGAGCAGCGCCTGTTTGGCGTGCCCTGACCCCACGCCGCCCCAAACCACACCCGTGTGCCGAGCGCACTGTTGAGCCCGCCCCAGGCACGGAAGGCCGATGGGCACCGTAGAGCCGCCGCCGCGAGCGTGCCGCCTCGGGTCCCCTGGGACCCAGGTGTGGGGGCCAGCGGCGCCCCGGCCCACCCCCCGTCAGAACTGGTATGCTGGACACGTACCTAGGAGTGTGCCACTTGAGCGAGGATCCGCGTTCCGCCGCCACCGGGGCGCTCTCGGCACCGGCCCTCACCGCAGACACGTGTTCCGGCGACGGTCCGTCAGCGCGCCGCGGCGATCACGTCGGTCACTACACCCTGATCGAACTCCTGGGCGAGGGCGGGTTTGGCGTGGTCTGGCTGGCCGAGCAGACCGAGCCGGTGCGTCGGCGCGTCGCCCTCAAGGTCATCAAGCCCGGGATGGACTCCAAGGCCGTCATCGCGCGCTTCGAGGCCGAGCGACAGGCCCTGGCGATGATGAGCCACCCCAACGTCGCCAAGGTGCTCGACGCCGGAACCACCCCCACAACCTCGCCCGGCGGAGGAAGACCCTACTTCGTGATGGAGCACGTCAAGGGCTCGCCCATCACCGACTACTGCGACAAACACCGCCTCACCATCGAGCAGCGCCTGAAGCTCTTCGCGACCGTGTGCGACGCGGTGCAGCACGCCCACATGAAGGGCATCATCCACCGCGACCTCAAGCCCTCCAACATCCTCGTCACCGTCCCGGAATCAGGGGAGGCCCGCCCCGTCGTCATCGACTTCGGCGTCGCCAAGGCCCTCGCCGGACGCCTGACCGATCAGACCATCTACACCGAGCGCGGCCAGCTCATCGGCACCCCGGAATACATGAGCCCCGAGCAGGCCGAGATGGCCGAGACCGACATCGATACCCGCTCGGACGTCTACTCCCTGGGCGTCATCCTGTACGAACTGCTCACGGGAGCGGTGCCGTTTGACCCCAAGGCGCTCCGCGCCGCCGGCCTTTCCGCGATCCAGAAGATGATCCGCGAGCAGGACCCGCCCCGTCCCAGCACGCGCCTGTCGACCATGGGCGCGGCCAGTTCCGCCGTCGCCGCCGCCCGCAACACGCTCCCCGCCGAACTGGACTCGGTCCTGCGACGAGAGCTGGAGTGGATCCCCCTCAAGGCCCTGCGCAAGGACCGCGCCGAGCGGTACCGCTCGGCATCGGAAATGGCCGACGACGTGGGCAACTACCTCTCCCACCACCCTCTTATCGCCGGGCCGGAAAGCACGGGGTACCGGGTCCGCAAGTTCATCCGGCGGAATCACGTATCCGTAGCGGCCGTCGGGATGATCGCCGCCAGCCTCGTGCTCGCGAGCGGTGTGTCGGTGTGGTTCGGACTCCGCGAGCTGGCGGCCCGCCGACGGGAGACCGAGCAGCGGGCCGAGGCGGTCCGCCAGCAGGGCTTGGCGGTGGCCAACGCCGCGGCCGAGGCCAAAGCCCGCCAGCGTGCGGAGGACATCATTGCCTTTGTCATCAAGGCACTCCAATCCAGCGATCCAAACGCGGGCGGCAGGCAGGACACGACGATCGCGGAGGCGATGGACAACGCCATCAGGGAGATCAACTCGGGAGCGTTCAAGAACGACCCGAAGACCGAGGCGGGCCTGCGTGACACGATCGCCACGATCCTGCGGCACAACGGGCGGGCCGCCGAGGCCGAGCCGCTCCACGCCGAGGCCCTGGAAATCCACCGCCGCCTCTTCAGCGGCGACCACCCCGATGTGGCCAACAGCCTGAACAACCTCGCGCGGGTGAAGCAGGAGTTGGGCCGTTCCGCGCAGGCCGAGCCGCTGATCGTCCAGGCGCTCGAGATGGACCGCCGCCTTTTCCAGGGCGACCACCCGGACGTCGCGAACAGCCTGAGTAACCTCGCGTTCGTGCGGCTGGCCATGGGCCGTGCGACCGAGGCCGAGCCCCTCTTTGAAGAAGCGCTGGCGATGTACCAGCGGCTCTTCCCGAGTGACAACGCGGAGGTGGCGAGCGGCATGGACAGGCTCGCGGGTGTGCGCCTCGCCCTGGGGCGAGCAGGCGAGGCCGAGCCCCTCTTCGTCGAGGCCCTGGGGATGCGCCGCCGCCTCTTCAACGGCGACCACCCGGACGTGGCCAACAGCCTGGACAAGCTCGCGGGCGTACGGCGGGCCCTGGGCCACGCCGCTCAGGCCGAGCCCCTCTTCGTCGAGGCGCTGGAGATGCGCCGCCGCCTCTTCCGCGGCGACCACCCAAGCGTGGCGCTCAGCATGGACAAGCTCGCGGGCGTGCGCCTGGCCCTGGGGCGAGCTCCGGAGGCCGAGGCGCTGTACGTCCAGGCGCTGGAGATGCACCAACGGCTGTTCGCCGGTGACCACCCCGACGTCGCGACCAGCCTGAACAACCTTGCGTTTGCCCGACGGGCGTTGGGACGCGCGCCCGAAGCAGAGGCCCTGTACATCCAGGCGCTGGATATGCACCGGCGGCTGTTCGTCGGAGACCACCCCGACATCGCGACCGGCCTGAACAACCTCGCCAGCGTGCGGCAGGACCTGGGCAGGGCCGGCCAGGCCGAACCGCTCTACGTCGAGGCGTTGGAGGTGTACCGCCGCCTGTTCAAGGGTGACCACCCGCTCGTGGCGATGGGCCTGAACAACCTCGCCGGGGTGCGCCTTGGGCTGGACCGGGCCGCGGAAGCCGAACCCCTCTACATCGAGGCTCTGGAAATGCACCGCCGTCTGTTCAAGGGCGACCACCCCGATATTGCCGCCGGCCTGAACAACCTCGCGTTCGTGCGCCGGGCGATGGGGCGTGCCGCCGAGGCCGAGCCCATGTTCATCGAGGCCCTCGAGATGTACCGGCGACTCTTCAACGGCGATCATCCCAACGTGGCGATGGGCCTGAGCAACGTGGCGCTCCTGCGGCAATCCATGGGAAGGCAAGCCGACGCCGAGCCCTTCCACCTCGAAGCCTTGGAAATGCGCCGACGCCTTTTCCCGGGTGACCACCTGGATACCGCGACCAGCCTGAGCAACCTCGCCCGGGTTCAGCAGGAACTCGGCCGGGCCTCCGAGGCGCGCCACGGTTTCGACGAGGCCGTCGCGATGCTGCGCCGCCTCGCGCCCAACGGCTCGGCCGTACTCGCGCGAGTGCTCTGGCGCTCCGGGAGCGCCCGCCTTGGTTCCGGCGATGCTACCGGAGCACTGGCGGAACTCGAGGAAGCCGCGGCGATGGCTGCCAAGGTCCTGCCACCCCAGCACCCGCACCTCACGGAATACGACAATACCCTCGCCAAGTGCCGCAATGCGCTCGGCAAGTAGCGCATGCCACGGGCCGTCGGCCTTGAGACTGCCAGTGGCGAGACCAACGACCACGTTGACCTCACATTGCCAAGAGGGTTGGTCAGTTCGGCGAGCCCCGCTCGCTGACGGCCGCGTCTCTGTTGGGTTTGTCCCTACAATCACGCAGGAGGCCGCCATGCCGTACTACACGAAGCTGGGACAACTCCCCCGCAAGCGACACACGCAGTTCCGCCGCCCCGACGGCGCCCTCTACAGCGAAGAACTCTTCGGCACCGAGGGCTTCTCCGGTCCCTCCAGCACCATGTACCACATCCACCCGCCCACCCAGGTTTCGGGGTGGAAGAAGATGTACTCGACCAAGGCCGAGTTCGTTGAGACCGACGTGATGCGCATGCGCCACCTCAAGACCGCCCCACTGCCGCCCAAGGGAGACGCCGTCACCGGGCGCACCGTCCTCTTCGGCAACTCCGACTGCGAGATGGCCGTCTGCAACCCCGCCGAGCAGATGGGCTACCACTTCAAGAACGGCCAGGGCGATGAGTGCTTCTTCATCCACTTTGGCTCGGGAACGGTCCACACCATGATGGGGACCCTCAGGTTCGGCCCTAAGGACTACCTCGTCATCCCCAAGGGGGTGATCTACACGATCATCTTCGACCAGCGCGCCGCCAAAGAAGGCGAGCCCTCGCTCGAGTCCATTCCCATCGCCAAGTTCCTGCTCATCGAAACCACCAACGGCAGCCACATCGGCCCGCCCCCCCGCTACGTCGGCAAGCAGTCCGGCCAGTTCCTGGAACACTCGCCCTATTGCGAGCGCGACCTTGTCCTGCCCGAACTGCCCCTCACCTGGGACGAAAAAGGTGACTTTGAGGTGCGCATCAAGGCCCGCGACATGGTGCACAGCTACACCTACCACTACAACCCCCTCGACATCGTCGGGTGGGACGGCTGCTACTACCCCTACATCTTCAACATCGACGACTTTGCACCCATCACCGGCAAACTCCACATGCCCCCGCCCATCCATCAGACCTTCGAGGCCCACAACTTCGTCATCTGCTCCTTCTGCCCGCGCATGCTCGACTGGCACCCCCAGGCCATCAAGGTTCCCTACAACCACAGCAACCTCGACAGCGATGAGGTGCTCTACTACGTCGAAGGTAACTTCGGCTCCCGCAAGGGCATCGAAGTCGGCTCCATCACCGCCCACCCACAGGGCATCCCCCACGGTCCGCACCCGGGCACCATCGAAGCCTCGCTCGAGGCCAAGTACACCGGCGAACTCGCCGTCATGTGTGATACCTTCCGACCGCTCCACCCCACCAGGGCCGCCCTGCAACTCGATGACCCCAAGTACCCCGCAAGTTGGGAGGGCGAGCACTTCCCAGGCCTCAAGAGCGGCAAGGTGCACCTCAACGGCGCCGGTGCCCACAACCCGGACGGATCGCACGCCGCGACCGATCGCACCAACGTCTGGGCGCCTTAGCGAAACAGCAAAGCAGCGAGACACTTCTCCCTCTCCATTCGAACCCGCCTCCGATGCCTCCCTCCGTGACCCTCGGCGTCCTCCGTGGTGAACTCGTGCTGGTCTACCCACGTCTCGCTGTCCCGCCCCTCCTTGTGACCTCTCTCGATTGCCCGTAGCATCCGCCCCATGGCACGGATGCGCCGATGCAGGCGCCCTTGGCACACCCTGCTGCTCGCCTGCGCCGGTACCTGTCTCTCGACACCCGCGGCCTGGCGTTCCGCATGCGCGGCCGAACCGCCGCAAACTACTGGTACGAATCCAGTTACGCACCCGGCCGCCGCAAAAGCCGCTGCCGGAGCCCTCGACCTCTCCGGACTGCTTTCTGCACAACCCGCCACCCCAGGCCCTATCTCCTTCTCCGCCATCCGCGCCACCACTTGGAATGAAGGTCCACTCCGCCGCCTGCTGCTGGATGAGTCCGTCAAAGTCACCCTCGCGGGCCACCGCTTCGAGGCAAAGAAGGCCGCCGTCTTCATGCAACGAACCGAGCGCGAAGGCCTCGCTGTTGAGCAGGTGTTCCTGTACTTCGAGCATGTCACGTCCACCGCGCCGGGCGGAATCGCCATCAACTCTCCGCTGCTCCCGGTCCGGGCCGTCATTACCCCGACCGGCGTGATCGAACTCTCCGCGGACCTCATCACCCACGGCCGCCCCCCGTCGCGAACCCCGATGGGAGCATTCGCCGACAAGGCAGACCAGTCGCTGGCCGCGGCCCTTGCACGACTGCCGCGTTCGCCCGTCCCGCAGGCCACCGGCGAGTCCGCCGCTACTGCCAACCCTTCGATCTTCCAATCCACACCGCCGGTTCCGCCCGTTGGCCCACCGGCCCCCGGCGAGAGCCAAGGCCTGCCTGTCGCACCGCCAGCCACCCTACTCCCGCCCGCGCCGGGCCCGACAGACCCAACCGCCGGTGCCGAACTCCGCGAGCCGATCTTTTCCTCCAGGGGCATCATCACGGTTGCAGCGCCCGATGTCACCGTCGTTTCCGGCGAAGATGAGAACGCCGTCATCATCACCGGCGGCGTGACGCTCCAGTACGAAGACCGCGAATCCGCCCGCACCCTCCAACTCAGTGCCCAACGCGCCGTCATATTCCTCGACCCCGGCCCGCTGACGGATACGACACAGTTCTCCGCCGCGGGCGTCCGCGGCATCTTCCTCGAGGGCGGGGTGATCGCCGGCGACGGCAAGTACTCCGTGCGCGCGCCCGAAGTTTTCTACGACGTGCGCAACAACAAGGCGGTCATGCTCGACGCGGTCTTCTGGACCTATGACGAGCAGCGCCGCCTGCCCCTCTACGTCCGCGCCAAGAGCATCCGCCAGGAGTCCGCCGAGCAGTTCATCGCCAAGAGCGCGACGATGACCAACAGCGCGTTCTTCGACCCCGAACTCTCCATCGGCGCTTCCACCGTTACCATCTCGCGCCGCCAGCGCCCCATACCCCAGGGGGGGCTGGACGCAGCGCCCCCAGGAACACCAACGCCCACCGAGACGCAGACTCTGGTTGAGGCCCGGAACTTCACGCTGCGGGCCTTGGGCATCCCAATCTTCTATTGGCCGTACTACAGCGGCGACCCGACGCTCAACCCCATCCGCGATGTCCGCTTTGAGAATCGCTCGGGCTCGGGAGGAGCGATCAAGGCGACCATCAACGCCTACTCCCTGATCGGCCTGCGCCGCCCGGGGGATACCAGGTTTGACCTGCTCACCGACTACTTCTTCGAGCGAGGGCCCGCCCTGGGCACCCGCATCGCTTGGAATAAGAGCAACTCCCGCGGCGACATCTTCGCGTACGGGGTGCTCTCCGATCAGGGCACCGACCTTCTCAAGCCCGGCACCCGCATTGAGCGTGATGGCGAGTTCCGTGGCATCGTGACCGGCGAGCAGCGCTGGAAGGTGGACGAGAAGTGGACGATCTTCGCCGAGATCGCCTACATCCAGGACGAGACCTTCGTCGACGCCTTCTTCGAGGACCTGGGTGAATCCCGGCGTGAGTTCACCAACCGCATCGTCGGCCGCCGCTTGGCGGGCAACACATCCCTGGCTATTGAGGCCAAAGGCACCTTCCAGCAGTTCCTGGCCAACGAGTACCTGCTGCAAAGCCAGGGATACGCCGTCACCAAAATCCCGGAAGCGACGTACGTCCGCCTGGCCGACGACCTGCTCGACGGCCGTGTGAGCTACTCATCCGAGTACCGGGCCGGCTGGCTCGCGCTTTCCTTCGATGAACCGCTGGCCCGGGAACACGGGTTCACGACCAACTCGCTCGCCCAGCGTGCCCTGGGCATCAACGCCGATCAGAGCCTCGCACAGGCGCTGGAGGCCCGCGGCTATTCCGAAGACGATGTAGCACGTTTCGATACCCGCCACGAGGTCTCCATCAACGAGAACCTCGGCCCCGTCCGGCTCACCCCCTTCGTGGTTGGACGGATTACCGCCTACAACGACGACTTTGATTCCTTCGCCCCCGCCGAGGACGATCAGACCAGGCTCTGGGGCGCGGCGGGCGTGCGGCTGTCGACCACGGTGCAGCGCATCTACGAATCGGCCCAGTGGCGGGCCCTCGATATCCACCGTCTGCGGCACATCATCGAGCCCAACGCGACCCTTTGGCACGCCGGCACCAACATCGACGGGCGTGACCTGCCTGTGTATGACGATGCGGTCGAATCCCTGGCGGAGGGGTCGATGTACCGCATCGGCGTCAACCAGACCTTCCAGACCCAGCGCGGCGGGCCCGGCCGCTGGCACAACGTGGACCTCCTGTCGGTAAACACCGACTATGTCCACTCCTCCGGCGACACCGATACCCAGGGCCCCATCGGCAGGTTCTTTGACTTCCGCCCCGAGCTCTCCAACCCCGGCGACTACCTGGTGGCCGATGCCATCATGCGGGTCACGGACGCCACCTCGCTGACCGGCAACACCGTGTTTGACTTTGACCTCAGCCAGCAGGCCACCACCAGCGTGGGTCTGCTCATGCGGCACGCGCCGGGGTTCGTGACCATCGGCGACATCCGATACCTCAACGCCCAAGACACCACCTTTGTCAACATGGGTGCCTTCTACGACCTGAGCACCAAGTACTCGGTGACCGCCGCCGCCAGTTACAACGTGGACGAGAGCCAGTTCCAGACCATGGCCGTCGAACTGCGCCGACGATTCTCCAGTTCGCTGCTGGGCCTCCACATCTCGTACAACGAGATCACGGGCGAGACGTCCTTCGGCTTCATCCTCCAGCCATACGGCGCGAGCAAGGGCGCCGGCATCTCCGGCATCGGCGGGGCCGACATCGGTTCGCGCTTCGGCGGATGAGAGTGCTCACGCAGAGAGCCCGCAGAGCAGCACAGAAAAACAGATTCCGAGCCCTCTCCTCCTCTGCGTGCGCTGCGCCTCTGCGTGAGCGCGCTTGGTCACCCCGGGGCAGGCTTCGGCGCGGCATCCTTCACCGCCTGCGCCTCTTTTTTCTTGATCTCCTGGAGTTGCGCGTACGCGAAGATCGTGATCATCGCCGGAGGCAGAGCCATCTCCCCCGCCCTCCGGGAAAGCCCCTCCAGCGTGCTGATACGCCCCGCCTCAACTTCCTTGGTGAGGTCAACGACCACCTTGTCGAACACCGTGATCAGCCCGCCCCACACCTGGAACTCGTTCTGTGTTCTGGGCATGAACCCGCTCACGCCCGGGAGGTTGGTCGGCAGCACAAAGTACCACTTGCCGTCCACATCCCTCTTCATCACCACACCCAGCGGCGGCAGGATCGGCTTACCGTCCCACAGAACCCCGACGGTCTCGTCCGTAAGGTACGCCGTCGTCATGCGCCCCTCGGCCTCTTCCAGCCACCCATAGGGATCCGCAAAGAACCGCTTGATCGCATCGTTGAAGGCCGCCTGCATCTCCTCGCTCGCCTGCCGGTCCGCGCGGCGACGGCGTCGATCCTGCCTGTCCATCTGACGGGTCATCTGCGACAGCAAGGATGTCGCCTTCCCGTCCTTGGCCGCGGCCTCGACCTTGACCGTCAGCGCCGCCACCTCCTCGGGATACCGTCGCTGCACCGCGTCGCCCAGCCCCTGCACGTTGCCCAGCAAGACACCGAAGCGATTCAGCAGCCGCCGCATGTCCGGGTTCTCTGCGTACACAAACTGAGAGAGCCGGTCGGCCCGGCCTGCCATCACCGTCTTCTTGGCCGAGGCGATGGTCTGCTCGGGCGTGCCCTGACCCAGCTCCTCGCTACAGCCGGTGGTGACGAAGAGCAGGATCGCGGCGATGGCAAGCAGGCGCGGCATAGACCTCCCGGAGTGGCGCGGCACCCGTGATACGCGGGCCAACACACAAGGTTACCTCGCTTCTTGGCAAAGGAACACCGCCGGCCCATCCCCGCCGCGGATTCCGCCCGTTATTCCTCGCCCCCGGATGCGGCGAACGTCCATCGCACGGGGAGGGAGCCCCGTGAACAAACCAACGCAGCGCCGCATCGAACGAGCATGTTCACGCGGATGTGCGATCCACAACCCGATACGCCTCGCGCTCGCCCCGCCCACGAACCGGATAGTCCTTCCGGAGCGGGTGCGCGGGGTAGTCCTCCCACAACAGGATGCGGCGCAGGTCCGGATGGTTACGGAAGCGGATCCCGAACATGTCGAAGACCTCGCGCTCGGGCCACTCCGCCCCCGGCCAGATATCACACGCCGAGTCGAGGTACAGCGCGGGGTCCTCAACGATTCCATCCGTCGGAATCGAAGGGTCCAGAAAGACCTTGACGAAAAACCGGTCATCGCGGGAGTGGGAGAGCAGGTTATAGATGACCGCGAACCGCCCCGGCGTCTTCACCGGGTAGTTGAGGTAATCGACCCCAGCCACATCGGAAAGAAAGTTGAAGTCCGCACGCGGGTCCGACTTGAGGAACGTAAGCACCCGGTGCAGGTCGCCGGGCTCCACGATCAACGTCGCTTGGCCGCGGAACTCGGTGGCGCGGAACTTGGCCGCGGGGAACGCCTCTTTCACCACCTTGAACACCGGATGATCCAGGTTGGGCATGGATGCGGGTTGGCTGGGGGTCGCTGGTTCGGCCATGGAGTTACATTCCTGCGGGTGTGGGCCCAAGTGTAGTCGCCGGGCCTTCCGGGCATCCAAGCAGCGCGGCCTGCTCTCCAAAGTCCGTTTCGAGGAGTACCACCGGCAGCGAAGCGGGGCAATGGCGCCGCCAGAGGCTGATCAGCACTTGGGCTGATGGCGAGTCAGGGCGCAGGGGCAGCGCCCTGACGTGGTCCCCCTCCTGCGCGGCGTCCGTAAGCACAACCGCGGCCGCGCCGGCATGGCTCTCCAGGTGCTCGAATATCCTCGTCAGGTGGTCCTCTACATCCCGCAGCATGCCCACCGTGAGCATGGCCACGGGATCAAGCACAAAGCCCCAACGCGGATGCCCTCTCGTAAACCTCAGTATCGACGGCACATCTGACACCGGGTGATTGGAGTGGGGCCAGACACAAAGGCGCGGGCCCGCCCCCGCCGACGCCGCTTCCCACGCTGCAACTGATCGCTCGACCCGTTCCGCCGCCCGCGACATCCAAGCTGGCCCGAAGTCCTCACTCCCGATCGATGAACCGCGAGGCGTACCCCCCACAACCAGAAGTGAGGCCTTGGCCGCCGACGCCCGAGCCACCGCCGCTCGCGGATCGCAGTCCCGCATCAGGCTGAACGGACACACTGTAGCCAAGGGTGGCCCCGCGCCCATCGCCGGTTCAATCACAGCTCCACGTTCAACATACAACTTCATGCCGCCCCACCCTGCGCTGGTCGAGCAATGCCCCCAAAGGCCCGACCGGGAGCGGCACGCCGGTTGCGATGCCGCCGACCACGTGCCGATTCGCTCCGGCCCTGGCACGCGGATGGGTCACTCATCGCTGGAGCGTATCGCACGGAGGCGCGGATGAATCGAAACGGCAACAGCGAAACGGTTCAACCCAGCAGCGGTCACCAAGGACCGTCCACCCACCCAAGGGGTTGCACCCTCTCTCGGGAGCAACTCATGGACCGAATCGTGGAGTTGAACCCCACGGCCACACCCGCCTTCCTGGGCATTTTCTCCGAGCACTCGCTCGCCCACTACCTGGAGCACTTGTGCACCGCCAGCGAGCCCCGCGTCCGATGCACCCCCTGGGTCCGGCGGGGCGAGTCTCCGGGCATCATCGCCCGCGAAGCGCAGGATTGACCGACCTGCCCGCGTGACATGCCGACCGGGAGGCTGTACGGCCGCACCCCTCACCCGAGCGGACGATGCTGCCGGTTGACCTCATCCCCCGCAATCGTTCATCCGATCCACTGCTGAACCCGCTTCAAGTGCGCGCGCGGCGCCGTCCGATAAACGCCTCGCGTAGCACCTGAGTTCGGGTCAGAAACGTCGGCCGTGGCGGAGACTCGGTCATTGGCGAGATGGAAATGGGCAATCGCTCCTGGAGGGGCGCTTGTTCCCGGTGGCTCTTTGCCACTCGGGGCCAATGCCCCCTGACCCCTGGAATGCCATGACCAACAGCCGCCCCAACACACTTGTCTCCTGGAACCGCTCCACCACCGCGGCGGCGCTCCTTGCGATCCTGGCCTGCTCGGGGTGCCGCATCGGTGGCAGCACCGAATCGCGGCAAGCCCAGGGAAGATCCCGACCGCCTTCGCCGGTGGCGGTGAGGCCGGTTACGACAGCCCCATCCTCGGCCAGCACCAACACCATCATCTCACCGGGGTTCGCAGTTGCCCGCACTCCCCACCCTAAGCCGCAAACCCCGGCCTACACCCCGCCATCCACCTACGCGCACGCCCCCGCCGCGGCCCATCGGGACCACGCATCGCTCCCGCCCCAGGCCGCGTCACAGACAGAGCCACCGAGTTTCACCGCAACACCCCTGGATCAGTCGCCGGCCACAGACAACGTCAGCCGAATCACCTTCGCCGATGAGGGCGCGGACTTTGACCCCTGCGCCTCGAGCGACGGCAAGCACCTCGTCTTCGCCAGCACCCAGCACCGCAACAGTTCCGACATCTACATCAAGCGCGTAGACAGCCGCGTCGTGACTCAACTCACCAGCGATCCGGCCGAGGACGCCATGCCTTCGATCAGCCCCGATGGGCAGCGGATCGCCTTCGCCAGCAATCGCGCGGGCAGTTGGGACGTGTACGTCATGCCCACCTCCGGCGGTAAGGCCGTGCAGCTCACCAGCGATGAAAGCGATGAGATCCACCCCTCCTGGTCGCCCGATGGCCGTCAGATCGTCTTCAGCCGGCACGGCGCCCGCAGCGGCCGCTGGGAAATGTGGGTGGCCGAGGTGCAGAACCCCGCCATCGCGAACTTCATTGGGTACGGCCTCTTCCCCCGGTGGTGCCCGATCGCGGGCACCGGCCAGGGCGGCGCCGACCGGATTCTCTTCCAACTCGGTCGCGAGCGCGGCCGACGTGCCTTTGGCCTGTGGACGATCGACTACTCCTCGGGACGATCAGAAAACCCGACCCAGATCGCCGGCAGCCCCAGCACCGCCCTCATTAATCCGACCTGGAGCCCCGACGGCCAGTGGATTGTCTACGCCGAAGTTCCGCTCGACGCCCCCGAAGACTACCGCGCTGGTGACGAAGTCCGCACCTCCAGCGCTTCCCTTTGGATGCTCTCCATCGAAGGCGAAGGCAAGGTCCGGGTCACCACCGGGCCCGGTGTGGCGCTCAGCCCTACCTGGGGCACAACCAACCGCCTGTTCTTCGTCTCCAACCGCGGCGGGGCCGACAACATCTGGTCCCTCGACCTGTCCCCAGCCATCACTTCAGCCCAGGCAGCCATCGGTAACCCCCAGCACCCCCAACCTCCCGTCGCCACCGTCGGCGAGCACGGGGAACCAGAACCGAATCACAAGTAGACCGGCGCAGGCAGCAACGCCGATTGAAGAGCCAGAATCCGTGAATGGGCCGCAAGGAGCGCGGCTGGAACCGGCAAGGATGCCATGAACCCCCGAACCCCCATACTTGTTACCCCGGCGATCATCGCGCTTCTGCTGCTGACCGGCTGCGCGACTTCCCCCACCGAAACGCTGACCGCACCGCGGACCCTGGTGGCCCCGTACGAGTCGACCAAGGGCGAGGTTCTGTGGGCGATTGTCCCGCTCCGCAACGAGACCGGGACCACCATCGTCAAACCCGATGCAGTCAGCGATAAGCTGGTCGCCGCGGTTGAAGAGGTGCGCGGCGTCCGGGCGGTGCCCCTCAATCGGACGATTGAGGCCATGCGCGCCCTAGACCTCCCGGCGCTGCATACACCAGATCAGGCACGGGCCTTGGCCGTGGCCATGGGTGTAGATGGGGTTCTGGTTGGCTCCATCACGGCGTACGACCCGTACACCCCCGCCTTCGGCATCTCGCTCGCGCTGTACGCGCCCCCGGGGGGGTCGGGATTCCAACCTTCGCCGCTCCGCCCCCGCGAACTTGCCGCTCGACCGACCGAAGGCGCGCCGCCCCCAAGGTCGCGCCGCAACGAACCACCCTCGGGAATCGTGTCCGAGCACTTTGACGCCAAGAACCACCAGGTTCAGTTGGATGTCAAGGCGTTCGCACAGGGCCGGGTACGCGGTCAATCGGCCCTGGGCTGGAAAAGGTACCTGGCCAGCATGGACCTGTACACCGAGTTTGCCGCGTACCGCGCGGTGGATGAGCTCCTCAAGCAGGAATGGACGCGGTCCTCGGCCGTGGCCGAAGCCCAGGAGAACCGCCCATGAACGGGGGAGTCGTACGCGATTGGGCGGGCGCCGCCAATGCCGGATTGGCGACCGTCTTGCCTTATCAGTCCTCAAGACGTGGTCCGGTTGTGCCGACTGAGTATGTGTGAGTTATCGCCCGCGGCGGGGTTATCCGCCCGCGGGCCGTTCTGATCCCGAGTGTCTGGGGAACCTGCGATGTCAACACTGCCAATCACCGACGCCTTCACCTCGTACCTCGCGGATGAGCGGCACTTCAGCCCCTACACAGCGCGTTGTTACGGCGCCGACCTGCGGCAGTTTGTCGAGTTCCTGGTCCGCGAGCATTCCATCCAGCTCAACCTGGACAAGGAACGCGATGCCATGGAGCACGCCATCGCCGCTCGGACGCTGCAAAACGCCCAGCCGGGGCACGAGTCGCCCGTGCTGGCGACAATCCGCCCCCAGACCATTACCGAAGTCATCTGCTCGGCAAACGCCGAGACCATCCGTGGGTTTCTCACCCACCTCGGGTCTCAGCAGTACTCCCCGGCGACCATGGCCCGCAAGATCGCGACCCTGCGCTCGTTCTACAAGTGGGCCGACAGGCGCGGCGTGTGCAGCGGCAACCCCATGCTCGTCATCCGCACGCCCCGTCAGGCAAAGCGCCTCCCCAAGGCGATCACGATCGAGCAGGTCGAGCAACTCCTGGCGGCACCCGGCGACCATGAGGTGCTGGGCCGGCGCGACCGCGCCATGCTCGAAACGCTCTACTCGACGGGAATCCGTGTGAGCGAACTCGTCGGCCTCGCCGTGGGCGACTTGGATATCGCCGGTGAGGCGCTCCGCGTCCGTGGCAAGGGCAAGAAGGAGCGGATTGTCCCCCTCGGTTCGCACGCGATCGGGGCCGTGCAGCGGTACCTCGAAATGCTCCGGGCCGACCCCAAGTTCGGGCCACGGGCCCGCGAGGGCGGCAGCGCCCTGGCCCTGTTTGTCAACAAGCACGGCGGGCGGCTCAGCAGCCGCTCGGTCCGTCGCAAGCTGGACAAGTACCTCAAGCAGGTCGGCCTTGACCCCTCGATCAGCCCGCACACGCTTCGTCACAGCTTCGCGACCCACCTGCTCGACAACGGCGCGGACCTCCGCAGCGTCCAGGAACTGCTGGGGCACCAGTCACTCAGCACGACCCAGGTGTACACGCACCTCACGACCCAACGCATGCAGGACGCGTACAACAAGGCCCACCCGCGCGCTCAGGCGAGCTGACCAACCCGCTACTTGCCCGGCTCATCCGTCGCGGGCGGCACCACCCGGCCATCCAACACACTTCCAAAGTGCGCCCGCAGGTGCTCGTTCATGGCACCGTCGAACTCTTCACGGAGTTGCTTGAAGTCGTCGGACCGACCGTCGAGCGGGATCGCCGCCACCAACTTCTCTTCTTGATCAACGATGATCATCGCGGCACCCGCGCCGGGAATGAAGCGGTCCATCATGGCCCGTCCGGTCGAGGTCCACAGGGGCTGTGGCGCGGGGTTGAGCGGCGGCTCTGACCATCGCGCCGCAAGCGCGAGCGTGCGGTCGGGGGTCACTTCGGTCAGCTCCAGAACGCCCACGACTTTCAGAACCACGGCGATCTTCGGCCCGTTCAGGGGCGACCGCAGGCGTGCCGCCGCTTCCTCCACCATGTCCCACCCGGCCCGGGCGTCCTCTTCAGACCCCTCAACCGTCGGTCGGAAGAGGATCAGCACACCCATCGAGACCACCGGACCCGTTCCCACGGCCCCGCCCGAAGCCACTCCTTGGCCAACGCTCTCGCGCAGCGCCTCCTGCAACGACCACACATCCAGCCCCGTCGTCATCAGTCCCAGCCCGGGCAGGCGTGAGCCGGGGGTGCACTCCGGCTGGCCGGGGCGCAGGGCGGAAAGTGATTCCACGCGCGCTCGCCCGGCAAGGTTGATCGACCACGCCGCGGGATCGCCCGCCTCAACCCGCCGGCAGAGCAGCGTGATCCGTGTCGAACCCGCGGCACCGAGCGTCGCGTCGAGCCGTCGCAGGCGGTCGTCCTCGTCATCCCACCGAATCTCGATATTCCCCGGTGCCAGGGTCGCCCGAATGAACTGATCGCGGGCCTCCTCGACTACCGCGGCGCCCTCCCAGTCCACAGCGCCGACCACCGGCAGCCGCGCAACCCCGGCCTGGGCTTCTTCGAGCGCCCAGCTCAGTTGCGGAAGGCACAGCGGCGGGATCACCGACTCTAATGCATCGGGCGTCACGGGCCGGGCCAGCCGTGCCTCGAAGTACGTCAGCGGGTCCTGCACATTCACCGCGACCAGCCGATCATCTTCGGCGAACACGCTGATCCGGCCCAGGTCCAGCCGCACCCGGCGCGGCCGACCCGCCGTCGCATCACCGACATCGACGCGCAGAACCACCGTCGATGATCGCTCACGGCCATCGGCCGACCGCACCGTCATCACGATGCGTTCCGCGACTGGTCCCGCGCGATACGCGACCCGCAGACGCCCGATCACCTCACCGGCAGCCACCCTGGGCTGCTCCGGTGTGGTTTGCGCGGCATGCTCGACTATTCCGCCATCGCCTCCGCCAACCTGCGCCGAAGCGACATGCGGAAGGCCGCTCAGGACAAGTGCCGCGAGAAAAACGAAGGAACGGGTACTGTGTCTGAGCATCGGCCGGATGATAACCCCGCGGGCCGTTCACTCAACCCGCCCAAGGAGTGTTCGCACAGTTTGATCGAGCCCGGGCACCAAATAGTCCGGAATCAACTCCGCAAGCGGCACCAGGACAAACGCACGCTCATGCAGGCGCGGGTGTGGAATCGTCAACCCCGGCTCATCCAGAACCAGGTCCCCATACAGCAGCAGGTCCAGGTCCAGCGTCCGCGGCCCCCAGCGCTCATCCCGCACCCGCGCTCGCCCGTTGGATCGTTCGATCTCCAGGAGCCCCGCCAGCAGGTCGCCCGGCGTAAGCCGGGTATGGATGGTCGCCGCGGCATTCAGGTAATCGTCCTGTGGGCCCGGCCCAATCGCCCTGGTCTGAATGATCGACGACCGCGCAACCAGCGAAGTACGCGCCAGGGCTCCGACAGCGCGGAACCCCGCCTCGATCATCGCCCGCCGGTCCCCGAGGTTTGAGCCCAGCGCAATGGCGGCAAGGACTGGCTGTCCCGAGTGTTGGTCGCTCATCGCAAGCAACCGTACGCGCCCGGTGGATCACCCGGCTGCACTCACTCTGGCGCCGGCGCTGGCTTGCTCTCAGCGCCGCCCGGAAGTTCATCAAAGATCCCGCCTGTAACAATGGCCTCGGCAACTTTCAGGCCCAACTGCGCGTGCTCGGGGAGTTTCATCGCCGCGACCTCCTCGCGGGTCTTCCCGTCCTCCTTGGCCTTGCGCACGGCGCTCGTCAGCGTCTCGAAGTACTGGATCTGGCGCTTGACGCCCTCGATATCCGTCATGGCCCCGTGCCCGGGGACAACCATGGTCTTCTGATCGCACATGCCCACGATGCGGGACAGCGAGCGAACCCAGCCCGTCGATGTAGCGCTGGCGGAGACATCGAAGTAGGGATGAAGCCCGTTGAAAATCAGGTCTCCCGCCACCAGCACGTTCGCTTCCGGAAAGAACAGAATCAGGTCATTATCGGTGTGCCCCGCGCCAACGTGGGTCACTTCGACCTGGCGGCCCGCAAGCCGCAGCGTCCCACCCTCGATCGACTCATCTGGCACAAACGCTTCCTTGTCGATCGTTGCAAGGGACGCCTTGAACGCACCGGCATCGGCGGCGGCCGCCTTGGCCGCTTCACCATCCAGCCCTGAAAGGGCGGCGATCTTCTGGTCCAGTTGGGCGAGCATCTGCCCTGAAGAGGCCGCGATCCGCTCCCGGCACTTGGGGTGAGCACTGATGACCGTCGAACCGGTGTGGAACGCGGCGTTCCCGCCCGCGTGGTCAAAGTGATGGTGCGTGTTGATCACATGATCGATGGACTTGGCAATCGCCAGCGCCTCGCGACGCAGCGAAGGGCCAAGCACCGCCTGCTTGGTGTCGATCAGCAGGCTGTCCTCTTTGCCCACCGCCAGAAGGCAGTTGCCCCCCACGATCGCCATGTTGTCGCCCACCGGGCCCATGCCCGCGTGCAGCCCGGGGGCCACCTCGATCCAGTTGTAGAATGTCTCCGCCCCGACCGGAGAGCGCCCAAGGCCCCGGACCGGCAGCCCGGCCACCAGGCCGGCGCTCAGCAGCGTGGAGAACCGAACAAAGTCCCGGCGTGTCATGGCGGTGCTTTTCATATGGAACTCCTTCGTCGTGCGGTCATCTCGGTGCGGTGATCCCGCGTGTTTCCACGCGGGTTGGGTGTTCAGGATATGGGCCCGGCAGGCCGCGGAGCGTCGATCGCGTGAGGCGAATCAGGGATGAGCGCCGCCTATACTTGCTCCCCTTTCAACCGGCCGCGGATGCACCTGGGCAATGGGCCGGGGATGATTCCAGCCAGGTCATGCCTTACGACAGGACTTTTCCGCGATGAAAGCAACCGACCTCCGCCCCGGCCTTGGCTGCAAGTTTGATGGCAAGATCTACGTCATCACCGGCTTTGAGCACCGCACCCCCGGCAACCTCCGCGCCTTTATCAACATCAAGATCAAGGACGCCGTCGTCGGCCGCACCATCGAGAAGCGCCTGAGTTCATCCGACGATGTGGACGTGATCGACCTGGATCGGCGCGAAATGGAGTACCTGTACTCCGACTCCCAGGGTGCCACCTTCATGGACGGCGAGACCTACGACCAGGTGATCCTGCCGAAGGATGTGCTGGGCGACGCCCTGCTCTTCCTGCGCCCCAACGCCAAGGCCAACGTGCTCTTCTTCGACAGCAACGCCGTCTCGCTCGAACTTCCCCCCTCCGTCGAGTTGACCGTCAAGGACTGTCCCCCCGAAGTCAAGGGCGCGACCGTCACCAACCAGACCAAGGACGCCGAGATGGAGACGGGACTGATGATCCGCGTCCCAGCCTTCATCAAGCAGGGCGAGACACTGCGCGTGTCCACCGCCGACAAGTCCTACCAGTCCCGCGCCTGAGATCACACCAAACCATGCTGCCGCGGCACGTCAACGTGTTGCTGATGGGGCTCCGCGGCTCGGGCAAGTCCACGCTTGGCAGAGCTCTCGCCGCCAGGTGTGACCGGGACTTTGTAGACCTGGATGTCATCACCCTCTCATTGCTTGGGGCGTCGTCGGCAACGCAGGCGTGGCAAACCCACGGCGAAGCGGCGTTTCGGAGGGCAGAAGTTATCGCTCTTGCGCGCGCCCTCACCCGCGACGGGCAAGTGATCGCCCTCGGCGGCGGAACACCCACCGCGCCGGGTGCCGCGGCCCTGCTCCAGGAAGCCCGCGCCGCCGGGCGATCTCACTTGGTGTACCTCAAGGCTTCAGTGGCGACGCTGCAAGCCCGCCTGGAAGAACAAGGCCCCACGGACCGGCCCAGCCTGACCGGCGCAGACCCGGTGCAGGAAGTCGTCGCGGTGCTCGCAGCGCGGGAACCCCTGTACCTGCAACTCGCCGATGAAGTCATCTCGGTTGATGGGGCCGGCGAATCCGCGATCCTGCAAGGCTTGGCCACGCTTGTCGGCGCGGCCAAGAACTAATCCTGATCCGCCGCCCGCACCGCCCGGCAAAACGCCTCAATCAACCCCGCATCCTTCACACCCTTCTCCCGCTCCACACCGCTTGATACATCCACCGCGTACGGCCGCACCGTGCGGATCGCCTGACCAACATTTTCGGGGGTCAGCCCCCCGGCAAGGATGATCGGCTTGCCGATCTCATCGATGTGCGGCACCAGCAGCGACCAGTCAAACCCAACTCCCTCCCCGCCCGCCGACCCATCCACCAGAATCGCGCACACCTCATCGACCTCGTCCCACTTGGCCAGGTCCTGCGCGATGCTCGCCGGGTCGAACTTGACCGCCTTGATCACATCCGGCCCGCAACTGCGCACCAGTTTCGCATCTTCCTGGCCGTGCAACTGGGTATAGATCGTCGGGCAGGTTTCCTCCGTGTCGCTGAAGTCCTCCACCTTTGGGTTGAGGAAGACGCCCACGGTCCCCAGGAGCGGCGGCAGCGCCGACATGATGTTGTACGCTTCCTCCGCCTCAATAAAACGGGGCGAAGACCGAACAAACATGAAGCCGATGGCATCAGCCCCCCCATCGGCCGCGGCCTGCGCCGAGTCCCAGTCACGAATACCGCAGACTTTGATCCTGGTTCGGCTCACGCAAGGCTCCTGGATGCCAACCGCAACGCCCCCGTGGGCCGTCATCCTACGCCAGTGCAGGGTGGATTCCGGGTATTGCCGCCGCGCACCCGGTCTCTATAGTCTGCATCGAACGCCGGTCCCACGTGGCCGGCCGCGTGCTCTCTCCGCTCCGCACTCCCCGAAGGGTCACCGCAGATGCCCGCAATATCAAAAGGCCTGGAAGGCGTCGTCGCCTCTGAAACCCGCATGTCCTACATCGACGGCGAGAAGGGCATTCTCGAGTACGTCGGCATCCCCATCGGCGAACTCGCGACCAACTCGACCTTTGAGGAGACGGTCTTCCTGCTCTGGAACACGCGCCTGCCCAAGCGCGATGAGCTCGCCGAGTTCGGCTCGCAACTCCGCGCTCGGTATGAACTCCCCCCGCCCATCGAGGCCATGGTGACCTCCCTGCCGCGCGATGCCCAGCCCATGCACGCGATGCGCACCCTGGTCTCCGCCCTCGGGCTGGTTGATCCCAAGCCCAACCAGACCGATGTCGCCGCCGTCCGCGACAAGGCCCTGAACATGCTCGCGTGGGCGCCCACCCTGCTGGCCTTCTTCCACCGCTACCGCCAGGGCAAGCCGCTCGTGCGCCCAGACAAGAGCCTCAGCATCGCCGAGAACTTCCTCTACATGCTCAACGGCCAGCGCCCCACCCCCACCATGGCCAAGGCCCTGGATGTCTGCCTCATCCTCCACACCGACCACGGCCTCAACAACTCGACCTTCGCCGCCCGCGTCGTGACTTCAACCCTGAGCGACATCTACTCCGCCATGACCGCGGCCGTCGGCTCCCTCCGTGGCCCGTTGCACGGCGGGGCCAACGAGGGCGTCATGGTGATGCTCAACGAGATCCCCAGCGTCGACGCCGCGGAGAAGTTCGTCCTGGACCGGCTCGCGCGCAAGGACAAGATCCCCGGTTTCGGCCACCGCGTGTACAAGGCCTACGACCCCCGCGCCAGCCACCTCAAGAGCCTCGCCAAACAACTCGCGCAGGACACGGGCAACAGCGACCTGTACGAGAAGTCAGCCCGCATCGAGAAGGCCATGAACGAGGCGGTCGCGGCCAAGGGAATCTACCCCAACGTCGACTTCTATTCGGCCACGACGTACCACTGCATCGGCCTGCCGCTGGACCTGTTCACGCCGATGTTCGTGCTGTCGCGCGTCGGCGGCTGGGCGGGGCACATCCTCGAGCAACTCGCCGACAACCGCCTCTTCAGGCCCGAAGCCGCCTACGTGGGCGCCCACGACCAGCGCTACGTCCCCATCGAAAAGCGTTGATCGCCCGCGCCGCAGATGCGCCGTCTCTCGCCGCGGATGCGGCGCTCGTCAATAGCACCGGGCGGAAGCCCGGTGATCAACAGTCGCTATCAAACACAAAGCTGCGGAGCAGCGCCAGTGGCGCTCCGGATCCCGCGATTCCCAGGCAGCATGCGCCTTCAAACCCTCAAAACCCCAACCGCGACAACATGCTGTCCAGCACGGACCGAGAAACTTCCTGGTTTCCGAAGGGCTCGTACTCCAGAACCACCCGCGAGCCCGTCGCCGTGCCCGTCGCCTTGACCACCAGGCGCGGGTAGTTGTTGTACCGCGGCGGCCGGCCGATGATCTCACCGGCGTCTTCTGTGGATGTGGACTGGACGATCGTGTAGCCACGCGCCCGCAGCGTCTGATCCGCCGCGGCGATCACCGCCGGAACCCGGGCGCTCTCGGGCAGGTCGCACGTCAACTCCGTCCCCGAATAGGTGGCGACGATGCCATCCGCCTGTTCGACCTCCGCAGGGGTAGAACGACAACCCAATGGAAGTGCCAGTGCCAACGCAAGGCCAATCAACCCGATCGCCGACCGGGTCGACCATGTGCTCGTTGGCCCGAGCGGGCCGGTCGAGGGGCTGTTTCTTTCGGGGTTGAGGAGTGTCCATCGAGCCATTGCTTCATATCCAGCTCCCCGAGGCTGATCCGGCCCATCCAGTGCCGCAAAGCCTCGAGCAGTAGCGGATCAATCGGCTCAGGCGCAATCTCAGCATTGGTGATTTCGCGGGTGGTGTGGGTCCGGTGGGGCTGGTGGGGGAGCGACCGGGCCGAAGGAACGACCTGTGTGCGAGGTTCCGGGCGTGATGTGGTCGCCGGCTTGGGCGCGGTGTGCGACGGCATCGCATACCCGAACTCCTCCATCCACGCGGCGACCGAACCCGGGTCCAGGGGCTCCGAACTCCGCCCCGGCTGCACCGACTTCCCGACCTCGTTATCGGCGACCATGTGACCAAGAAACGTCCGGCTGTCCAGCGAAACAGCGCGAACCCGGCGTGCGGCCGCCCGGATGCGCCGGTCAGAACTCACCACGATCATCCGACGAGCGGCCGAAGAGCCCGCCAGCACTCGCTCGATTTCGTCGTCCGCCTCTTTCCCAGCGCCGGCAAACACAATCCGGACATGCCCAAGCCGCAACACAGACGGGCGACCCTGAAACGCTCGGGCCCCAATCCGTTCGCTCCCCGCTCCGTCGCAGACAAGCCAAGCCTGGTGCCGGCCGTAGCGGCTTCTCCCGATCAATTGGGCAAGATCTTCCACTTCCGGACCGGCCAAGTCCGGCGGCAAGACCCCGGTGGTATGAAGCACGTTGTACGCATCTACAAGCAGCATCTGCCTATCCCGGCGAGCCCTGGAATGATCAAGGCCACCATTCAACGCCCCTTCCGCACCCCTGACGACTTGATCGGCGTTCCTTTGTGCCCTTTACTAGCGGCTCTCCCGGGCCTGTCGCCCGGCGGGGTCATGCCACCGGCGTGTAGAAGCGTGGCACCCGTTCGAGGGGTCATTCAAGAGACTAGGCAAGGGTGCGATTCCATGGCGATTCGAGTGAAGTCCAGAGGTGGGGAGAGCGTCGAAGGCCTCATGCGGCGCTTCAAGAAACTCTGCGAGAAAGAGGGCCTGACCAAGGACATCAAGCGCAAGGAGTTTTACGAGAAGCCTTCCGAGCGCGCCCGGCGCGCCAAGCGCAAGAGTGAGGTCCGCCGAATCAAGACCGAACTCGGACCCCTCGCCAAGCCCATCAAGCCTGATAAGCGTGAACGCGAGCGCGAACGCGACTGATCGATCTACAACGCCACGCCCTTCGGCGCGGCGGGTTTCTTGCGTTGTTGGGCCACGGCCAGCCATCGGCAGAGCGTCTGCCAGGCCCTCCGGCCCGACCCCGAAATGATCATGGATGGTCCACAGGCCGCCGGAGTCGGCCGAGTCGTCCGAGTCGCGCTGGAGAGCGCCGTTTCTCGTGAGGAGGTTCCCCCGATGCGCCTGATCGATGCCAAGCGGACAACCGCCATGTGGCTCGCAGCCCTGGCCCTGTGCTTCTCAGCCCTGCTGCTGCCCGCCGCCGCCGGTGCCCAGCAATCCACGCACGACGCCGCCAAGGCGCTCGTGGGCGATGCCGCGGCGGCGCCCAAGGCCCACAGCGGCGGGGGTGAAGTCAACCTTGTGCTTCCTGACCTCAGCACCGTTGAGTTCATGGGCATGGACGGTCGCACGCTGCTCATGTTTGGCTTGGCCATCAGCGCGGCCGGGCTCGTCTTCGGCGGCGTCATCTACGCGCAGCTCAAGAACATGGCCGTTCACAAGTCGATGCTCGAGATCTCCGAGCTCATCTACGAGACCTGCAAGTCCTACCTCATCCAGCAGGGCAAGTTCCTGATGCTGCTCTGGCTGTTTATCGGCGTCATCGTCGCCATCTACTTCGGCAAACTGGCCCACGCCGGTGAGGACCCTGTCACGCACGAGGCGATCTACGGCCTCCCGCTGGTCAAGGTCGCTGTCATCCTGGCCTTCAGCCTCATCGGCATGGCCGGCAGCTATGGCGTCGCCTGGTTCGGCATCCGCATCAACACCTTTGCCAACAGCCGCACCGCCTTCGCCGCCCTCCGCGGCAAGCCTTATCCCTGTTACGCGATCCCCCTCAAGGCCGGCATGAGCATCGGCATGGCCCTGATCAGCGTCGAGCTCCTGCTCATGCTGGTCATCCTCCTGTTCATCCCCCGCGACTACGCCGGCCCCTGCTTCATCGGCTTTGCGATCGGCGAGTCCCTCGGCGCCGCCGCCCTCCGCATCGCGGGCGGCATCTTCACCAAGATCGCCGACATCGGCTCGGACCTCATGAAGATCGTCTTCAAGATCAAGGAAGACGACGCCCGCAACCCCGGCGTCATCGCCGACTGCGTGGGCGACAATGCCGGCGACTCGGTCGGCCCCTCCGCCGACGGCTTTGAGACCTACGGCGTGACCGGCGTGGCGCTCATCACCTTCATCCTGCTGGCCGTCCCGCAGGAACTCATCCAGGTCCAACTGCTGGTCTGGATCTTCGCGATGCGCATCGTCATGGTCCTGGCCAGCGGCGGGTCGTACCTCGTCAACGAGGCTATCGCCAAGGCCAAGTACGCCACCGTTGACAAGATGAACTTCGAAGTCCCCCTCACCACCCTGGTCTGGTTGACTTCGATCGTCTCGGTGGTCCTGACCTACGCCGCCTCGTACCTGCTCATCAAGGACCTGGGCGGGCCTGAATCGGGCCTCTGGTGGAAGCTCTCCTCGATCATCACCTGCGGCACGCTCGCCGGAGCGATCATCCCCGAGTTCGTTAAGGTCTTCACCTCGACCGAGTCGCGCCACGTCCGCGAGGTCGTCAACGCCTCCAGCGAGGGCGGCGCGTCGCTCAACATCCTCGCGGGCCTGGTGGCGGGCAACTTCAGCGCCTACTGGCTGGGGATGGCCATCGTCGCCCTCATGAGCGGGGCGTACCACATCAGCACCATGTTCCCCTCCGGCCCGGGCGAGGCCCTCATGATGGCCCCAGCCGTCTTCGCCTTCGGCCTGGTGGCCTTCGGCTTCCTCAGCATGGGCCCGGTCACCATCGCGGTAGACAGCTACGGCCCCGTGACCGACAACGCCCAGTCCGTTTACGAGCTCTCAACCATCGAATCGATCCCCGGCATCCAGGACGACCTCAAGCAGAACTACAAGTTTGACGTCAACTTCGAGAAGGCCAAGCACTTCCTCGAGGAGAACGACGGCGCGGGCAACACCTTCAAGGCCACCGCCAAGCCCGTGCTCATCGGCACCGCCGTCGTCGGCTCCACCACCATGATCTTCGCCATCATCGTGGCCCTGACGCACGGTCTGACCACCAACATCGACAAGCTCTCCCTCATGCACCCGCCCTTCCTGCTGGGCCTGGTCACGGGCGGCGCCGTGATCTACTGGTTCACGGGCGCCTCGATGCAGGCCGTGTCGGCCGGCGCCTACCGGGCGGTTGAGTTCATCAAGAAGAACATCAAGCTCGAGGGCGTCACCAAGGCCTCCGTCGAGGACAGCAAGAAGGTCGTCGAGATCTGCACCGTCTACGCCCAGAAGGGCATGTTCAACATCTTCCTGGGCGTCTTCTTCGCCACCCTGGCGTTCGCCTTCTTCGAGCCCTTCTACTTCATCGGGTACCTCATCTCCATCGCGCTCTTCGGCCTCTACCAGGCCATCTTCATGGCCAACGCCGGCGGCGCCTGGGACAACGCCAAGAAGGTCGTCGAGGTCGAGCTCAAGGCCAAGGGCACCCCGCTGCACGACGCTACCGTGGTCGGCGACACCGTCGGCGACCCCTTCAAGGACACCTCCTCGGTCGCCATGAACCCCGTCATCAAGTTCACCACCCTCTTCGGCTTGCTCGCCGTCGAACTGGGCGTCAGCCTTGTCGCCCAGCAGAACGGCGACCGCACCCTCACGAACGTCCTCGCGGCCGCGTTCTTCATCACCTCCGCCGTCTTCGTCTACCGATCCTTCTACTCCATGCAGATCGGCAAGACGGGGATCAAGGCCGGCGCCCACTGACCCGCCTTCTGATCAACTGACTCTCAGGGCCGGGGTCTAACCCCGGCCCTTTTTCGTTTTTGGCGCGACCCCGAGCCCGTTGCCCGCAGGCCGCGACGCCGGGGACGGCCGATCCTCACTTCCAAAAAACACAACCGGCCACCCCTGCGGGGGTGGCCGGCTGACGTTCTATAAAAAGATCCGTAGGTGGGGCCGCGCTTACGCGGCTCCGTCGAGCGCGTCTTATGAACGCAGCCCCTTCGTACAGTCACTCATCGTCACTGGATCACCTCCTTGTCTGAAAGAGCCCAGTCGGCCGACACGGGGGTGTACGCCCCGTCGCCAACCTCTTTCCCGCGGGCCGTCGCTCGCGGCACATCGCCCGCTCCCCACTGGGGGGCGGTCGTCGCGGGTTCCGGGCGGGGATGTCCGGGTCTTTGTCCGGCTTACGCCCACCGTTGCACCGCGATGAGAAATACTATCGCAGATTCGTACGTTTCCGCAACAGAAAAGTTCCCGCCAGGTTTTCAAGATTGTTGTTTTTGCCGGCCGTTCGGCAAACGGAATGCGGTTTATCAGCCTCCTTCAAACGCTCGGAATGCCCCCTTGGCAGCCTGTTCATCCAGGTACTTCTGCAGGTCCCCCATCTTGTAGCTCATGAACACGAAGGCGTGGTGCAGCGTCAACCACTCGACATCGGTCGGGTCTTCATCCAGGTCCTTGCGCAGGCGGTTGAGTTCGGCGAGGATGGTCTCGGCTTTCATGACGGGCTCCGGTTCGGTTGCTAGCCCACAACTGTACGCGAGGCCGCGGATCACCCCGCCACAGCTCGCCCGCCACGGATGACTTCGATCAGCCGGGCGACCGCGAAGAGCCCGGCCAGCACGCCGACGATCGATGCGCCCGTCGGCCAGTTGAGTTCAAAGCTCAGCAGCAGGCCCCCCAGCACACCGGCCAGCGCCGCCACCACCGCCAGCGCCATGACCGGGCCGGACCGGTGGCTCAGGCGGAGCGCCACAGCGCCGGGCAGCACCAGCATCGCCGTTGCCAATACCACGCCCGCGAGTTTCATCGCCGTAACCGTCGCGAGCGCGAGCAGGATCATGAGCAGGGTGTTCATGGCACGGTCGCTCACGCCAAGGGCCCGCGCCACCGTCTGGTCGAAGGTCCAAAAGATGAGCCGCCGGCGCGTGTACCACAACGCGGCAAACACCCCCGCGGCGACCGCCCAGCCAATCACGGCATCGGCCCATCCAACGCTAAGAATGTCGCCAAAAAGGAACGTCTCCACCGAGACGACCGCCCCGCGCCCCTGGGCCTGGTGCAGAAGAATCGCCCCCAGGGCCATCGCTCCCACCAGCACGATCCCGATCGCCGTGTCCGCCTCTGTTCCGCCGCGCTCGCTCAGCCACGCGATCAGCAGGGCCGCGAGCATGCAGAACGCAAGCACCACCAGGAACTGGCCTGCGGTGGCCGCGGCGGCGGTTGACCCCACCAGCCCCAGCACCGCCGCAACCCCGACACCACCAAAGGCGGCGTGGCTGATCCCCTGGCCGATGAACGCCAGCCGCTTGAGCACGACCAGCACGCTGAGCAGCGAGCACAGGGTGGCGATCGCAAGCCCGGTGACCACCGCCGGCCAGTAGAGGCCCGCGAGGTCGGGGTCGGAGAGGTAGGTGAGGGTGTGCATCGGGATAAAACGTCCTAAGTCCTATGGCTGGGGTCGCTGCACGCGGAAGCGGAGTGGGCATCCACATGGACCTCGCCGAAGATGGCCGCGACATCGTGGCGGAAGACCTCGGCCAGGACCGCCGGGGTGAGGCCCTCGGGGGCGACGTGCGAGTGCAGTGTCCGGCTCAGGCACGCGATCCGGTCGCACCCCGCGGCGACGGTTCGGATGTCATGGCTCACCACCACGACGGTCAATCCCAGCACATCGTGGAGGTGCTTGAGCAGGTCGGCGAACTGCTTCTGGCCGGCCACATCGATCCCGACGGTGGGCTCATCCAGGAGCAGGACGCGCGGCCGGCACGCCAGGGCCCGCGCGATCATGACTCGCTGCAACTGCCCGCCCGACAGGCTGCCAATGGTCTGTTCCGCCAGCGCTTCGGCCCCCACCACTTCCATCGACCTTCGCACTGTCTCGCGGTGCTCGCGCGAGAGCGACCTCCACGGCGATACGCCTACTGCCGCGCCCATTTCGACGACCTGCCACGCTGTCAGCGGGAAGCCCAGTTCCGCGCGGGTGCGCTGCGGGACATAGCCGATCATGCGGCCTTTGCGCGCTGCTTCGGGGGTGACTCCAAAGACTTCGATGGTGCCTGCATACCCGGTGAGCAGGCCGAGCGTGAGTTTGAGCAGCGTTGACTTGCCGCCGCCGTTGGGGCCAAGGACCCCGAGCCTTTCACCTTCCACAACACGGAGGGAGACATTCTCGACGGCCGGGCGACTCGGCGCACTCCGTCCTGACCAACCGGCGACGGGGTAGGTGTATGAGACGGCGCGATATTCAATAGCCGCTTGTCCCGCTGGTAGTTGCGCAGGCTGTGGAGGCTGGGGTTGTGGGTGACTGTGGGTGTGCACGGTGTGGGTTCAGGCTTCATCGCGCCGTTTGGTCCGGCAACGTTACTTGGAGGGAGCGAGGTTCTTGGTGAGCGAATCGAGGTTTGTCTGCATGAGTTTGAACCAATCGCCATCTCCCAGCGGATCGAGCGCGGCCAGTCGAACACCCGCCGATGCGGCGATGCGCTGGGCCGCGACCTGGTTGTACTGCGGCTCGCAGAAGATTGCCTGCACGTTGTGCTCGCGGATGGCCGCGACGACCTTGGCGATGTCCCCGGGCGCCGGCTCCGATCCTTCAAACTCGCGGATGGCCGCGGCGATCTTGAAGCCGTACCGCTCCGCCGGTCGCTTGAATGCGTTGTGGTGCGTGACGATTGCGGCGCCCTTGAAGGGAGCGAGTTGGGCCGTCCAGTCACTGTCGACCGCGTGGACACGCTCGATGAGGGTGCGCTCGGCCAGGTCCAGGCGTGCCACTTCTGCCGCGCTCGCCGGGGCGCGGGCGGTTGCGGCGGCTTTTACCGCCTTGTGCAGGGCGGGGATCAGTTTTTCGACCAGCACAGGGTCCAGCCAGAGGTGAGGGTCGATGGCGTCGGGCTTGTCGTGGTCATGGTCGTGGGCATCGTCGTGGTGGTGGTCGTGAGAGTCGACCTCGCCTTGGCCCGCGGCCTTCGGACCGCCGGGCTGTTCGTACCCGACAACCTCCGCGAAGCACACGATCTGGCGCGAACCTGCGGGCTTTTTCGCCAGGGCCGCCTCGATACGCGGCTCCAGACCGAGCCCGATGTACACGAAGACATCGGCCCCCGCGAGAGCGGCCATGTCGGCGGGCGTGAACTCGTAGCCGTGCTCGCTGCGCCCGGGCTTCATGAGGACAGTGACGCTGCTCCCGACTGGCAGCAACGGCTCGACCAACCCTTTGAAGGGTGGAACCGTGACGACGACCTTGAGCCCCGCGGCCTTTTCCTTCGCGCCTTGGCCGAGGGCCAACGCACCACCCACCAGCCCGCAGGCCAGGATGAGCACGCCGAGAACCAAGGCGCTGCGCCGTTGCAACAGAAGCATCTCCCGCGGTGTTTTGGCCAATCACAGGCCATTCTGCTTGATGAGAATGCAGAATCAATAACACTATAGCGGGGAGAGGACGGGAAGGGGTGGAGGCGGTCAGGGAGGGCGGGGGGGAAAGTCGGAAGTGGGAAGTGGGAAGGCGGAACGGGGCACGGAAAGTACTGAGTCCTGAGTGGAAAGTCCTGAGTTTGGAGAAGTACGTCCAGAGTCAGGAGTGGTCGAGGGTTTGGGCGAAGCCATAGCCACGGGGACGTGGCCATGGCACCCTGCGGCGAGGTCGAGAACTTGGGTCAGGAGGTTCTCGAAGGGGTCGGGCTCCGGCGGTGAGGCGGGGTCGGGGTTGTAGGGGTCGGGGCGGTCTGGGCGCGGGGGGCGTGGGGGGCGCTCCCAGCGGGGGCGTGGGGCGGTGGGGTCGAAGCGGGCGATTCGAAGGAAGAGGGAAGCCGCGCGGCAGGCGGTGTGGCGGGCGCGGCGGCGTTGTTCGAGGGCGGCGAGGTTGGTGGGGTTGATGGGGTTGATGGGGTTGATGGGGGCGTAGCGCTCTTCTGCCGCGTGGTTGATGACCATGGCTTCGAGGGCGCTGGCGATGCCTTCGAGCCCGGCGATGCAACGGGAACGGATCTGTCCGGCATTGGACTTGTCGATGGCGAGTTGGTGGGCGATGACTTCGGGGGTTTGGAGCCAGGCGGAAAGGGCACGCTGGGTGGTGTTGTGAAAGCGGGCGGTCTCGGCGAGGGAAGTGCCGGCGTTGATTTCATCGAGGATGGAATCGACGACGGCGGGGGAGGATGGGATGAAGGGTGGGAGGTCCACGAGGCGTAAGTATGGAGTATGTGCGGTATCCTGTCAAGAGCCGAACATGATTATTTTGCTGGTTGGTAAGTGCCGATGGTGGAAGGAGTTGGTGAAGGTCGGAAGTGGGAAGTGGGAGTCGGAAATGGGACTCGGCATGCTCACCAGTTGTGGTAACGTGGGGGAGTGGGAAGCGTGGTAAGGGTACCAATGAAGGCTTGCGAGGTGTCGTGGGGCGCTGGTGGTCGGTGGTGCTCGCGCGAGCTACGCACAGCACACCGACCGCTCAGCGGCAGCGGTGCGGTGGCACGGGTGGCACGAAGTTGTGCGGCGGTCGGTGCCACCAGCCGGCGATCACGCGGACTCTGCACCACGCCGCCCACGGACCACATTTCGTCTGACAAGAGGCTTCCGCTATGGTGCGGCTTCTTCACCGGCTGGAAACTGGCAGGCGGTTGACCCATGACTGGGTTGCCATGACCACTCAACATTTACGGAATCTCCCATGATCGACTGTCACTAGCTTGAGCGGCCGACGTTGGAAGGTTGGACAAGCCCTCATTTCTGGAGACCCCAATGCCCCAAACACCTTCCACTGTTGATCAACCCCAGCATGGCACCCATTCCAGTTCAGGCGGACGGCTGGTGATGTCAGATGGGCGCTCGATGCCGCTGGTGAGTTGCCTTGTCGAAGCCGACGTGTGTGGCGGCATCGCTCAAGTCGTGCTCCGGCAGACGTTCGTCAATGAAAGCGATGATCCACTGCAGGCCACCTACCAGTGCCCACTCCCACCGGACGCGGCTGTTGGCGGCTATGCCTTCGTTTTAGGCTCTCGCCGCATCGTCGGTGAGATTGATCGGCGCGAGGCGGCTCGCGAGAGGTTCGAGGAGGCTGTCATTGAGGGACGGACCGCATCACTGCTTGAGCAGGACCGCTCCAGCCTGTTCACGCAGGAACTGGGGAACATTCCCCCGCGCACACAAGTCACCTGTGAGGTGTCTCTGGATCAGAAGCTGCGTTGGTCTGACGAAGGTCGGTGGGAATGGCGGTTCCCGACGGTGGTCGCGCCACGGTACATGGGAGGGGCGGGCACGGTATTGGATCAATCCAGGCTCGAAGTAGACGTAGGCCCGGGTGGTACACGGGCCAGAATCAACCTGCGACTGCGGATCAACGACCAGCTGCTCACCGGTCAGCCCAAGAGTTTGACGCACGCCATCTTGTGCCGAATGGACCATGGAGCCTTTGAAGTTGAACTCGACCAAGCGGGGGGTGTTGAGATGGATCGTGACATCGTCGTGAGTTGGTCGGTTGCGCAACCGTCGGTCGGGACTGCAGTGCAGACGGCCAGGGCCGAATTACCCGCAGGGTCTGTGCAGCCCGCTGCCTTCGGGCTTGTCACGGTCACTCCGCCAGTCGCCGGGCTTCATGCCCATTCAGTGCCAAGGGACTTGGTCCTGTTGCTGGACACCAGCGGCTCAATGGGCGGCAGGCCATTGGACATGGCCAAGGAGGTCGCCACTGGGCTGGTGGACTCGCTGGGAAGCGAGGACCAACTGGAGATGATCGAGTTCTCGAACGAGCCAACCCGCTGGAGCCCTGAGCCCTGCTCTTGCAACGACAAGGCCAAGGCCGAGGCGATCCGGTGGATCCAACGCTTGCGTGCATCCGGTGGGACAGAGATGCGGTCGGCTGTGCTGGAGGCAATCCGGTCACGGCGTTCCGACGCCCAGCGGCAGGTCATCCTCATCACTGACGGCCTCATTGGTTTCGAGAAGGATGTAATCGCCTCAATCCGTCAGTCCATGCCGGACAACACTCGGATCCACTGTGTCGGCATTAGTTCGGCACCCAACCGCTCGCTCACCGAGATGCTCGCCCGTTCCAGTGGCGGAGCGGAGATCCTGGTCGCGTTGGACGATGACCTTCGCCAAGCCTGCGCACGGGTATTGAGCCGGACCGCCCAGCCGCTGGTTACCCACCTTCGGCTCAGCGGCTCGGCACTGCTCGAAGCACCCGGTGGGATCTCCGACCTTTTGGTCGGTCATCCCGCCCTTATCCCTGTCAGACTTTGGCCAGAGGGTGGCGAACTGATCGTCAACGGCCATTCGTCGGCCGGGCCGTGGGAAGTAAGGACGGTGGTGTCCCCGGTCTCCGCACGCGACAACCACCCGATGCTTGCTCGCCTATTTGCGAGAGAGATGGTCGAAAGACTGGAACTTGATGCGTGCTCAGGCCAGATAGTCGATGCCGAGATCGAGCGGATTGGCATGCAGTTCCAGATCGCAACGCGGCTGACGTCATGGGTTGCCGTAAGCGAGGAACCGACCGTTGATCCAAAGTCACCCATCCGGCGCGTGCGCGTGCCGCAGGCGTTGCCGTACGGCATGTCGGTCGAGGGGCTTGGTCTGCGGTCAAGAGGGGCGCTTCCGCGCGTATTCAGACATGCAGGCCTCATAAGATATTCTCCTGTATCTAGCCAGATGGCGAAACGTCGATCAGTCACCGGGGACGCGTCCCAAGGCCTCACACTGAAAGGCGCGATCATTGCACTGCTCGATGGCTGCCTTGTCGTCGAGATCGCACTCGACAGGGAACTGGACTGGGAGCCCGTCGGCGTTGGAGCGAGTTTCGCTCGGCGTGCGAGGATTGATACCGATTCAACCACCGCGCCCGGATGCTACCCCCCGGGGACGCGCCTGCGTCTGGTGCTTAAAGGTGTGCCGAAACGGATTGCCCGCGGTGACATCGACGAGATCGATATCCACTCTGGTCCAAACGTTCCATCACTCCGGCTTCGGTTCTAATCATGCCCATCGACGAAATTCAACAACTCGAGGCGATTGTCCGCGGCGAATCTGGGGCGTTCGCTTCCTGGCTCGCCGGGGCTGAGCCGCGTATCCGGCGTAGCCTCGCGAGATTCGCCCGTGCGGTGGATACCGAGGCAGTCCTGCAGGAGAGCCTCCTCCGCGTCTGGCAGGTCGCACCGCGGTTCAAGCCAGATGGCCAGCCCGAAGCCCTGCTCCGAATGGGAGTACGAATCGCCCGCAATCTTGCGATCAGCGGGGCGCGCCGACGCCGGGCCCAGCAACTCGACCTGGACCTTCTCGGCGAAGGTGCAGAAGCGATGCCACCCATGGACGAACCGGACCCGCGACTGCGGGGCACAATCGAGCAGTGTCGTGAGAAACTCCCACGCAATCCGCAGCGGTCTCTGGCCGCTCGACTTGAGAGACCGGGCATCCGCGACGATGTGCTCGCCCAATCGCTGGGCATGAATCTCAATACATTCTTCCAGAATATCCGGCGGGCGCGTCTCGGCCTGCTGGACTGCCTGAAGCGTCACGGGATTGAGCTGGAGATCCGCGCATGAGCCCGCCCCCCAACGCCAGCTCGCCGATGCCTTCTGATGACCAATGGGCGGACCTGCTGGTCGAGCAGGTCACCAGTGCCTGGCGACCCCGTGGGATGGATGGCTACATCGAGCCGCACCCGGCCTGGCACGATCTCAACGAGGCAGAGCGGACGGAGGCATATCGAGAAACCACTCGGCTTCGACTGATGGAGGCCGCTCTCGACCCCCGGGGTCTCTCGGCCACGGGCCGGGCGGTGCTTGAACGAGTGACAAGACGGTGATCGTCACAGTCGCGCTGATTCGAGAACATGGACACAGATGGCCCATCTTGAGCCAAAGAAGGGAGGCTTCGATGAACTCAACCAGTGAACTTTTCGTGTTCCTTTGCGATGCCCGGACGCAGAACGAGGTATTTCAGAAGGGCCTTGTCGGGACCACGTTTCCAGACTGGCAGCGAGACTTTGGTGGCCTCCGTCAGGGATCACAGATTTTGGTGTACGACTACTCAAAGGGAGTCGCCCAGGGCACATTCAGAATCACGCAGTATGGCAAACCACTTGACCGCGGCGCATGGGGTGGACGCTTTCCTTTCCAGGCCGCCTTTGAGCCGACGGGTACTTCGGCGTGCTTTGATGTCGACCGCCTCAAGCGTGTCGTCCCACGCTTCATGCGGCACAACAGCAACAAGCCTCGGGCCTACTTCAGCGGAGCAGAAGCGGACACACTGCTCGAGCTATTCGGGTCCAGGAGCGGTGAACGCCCACAGGAGCATGAGACAGACGAGATTCCTGGGATCTTCCCCGATGCGATGTCGGATCGTCGATACAGGACTCCGCAGGGATTCGATGTCAAGAGCAAGGCAGAGGCCGGAATCGCGGGGTTCTTTTATCGCGAGAGCATTGAGTGCCACTACGAGCGGCCTCTGCCGGCCGGATCACCCTTTCGATGCGACTTCTATCTTCCCCATTACAACATCTATGTCGAGTATTGGGGCGCACCCGATCAGGACGGGTACCTTTGCAGAATGGAGGAGAAGAAGCGGCAGTATCGAGCCGCGGGTGCCAAGTTAATTGAGTTGCTTGCGGAAGACGAGCGGGACCTCGACGCGGCACTCCGGCGAGAGCTTTGCAGGTTCGATGCGTTTCCGACGGCGCTCCATAGCGTTAATCGAAGTATGTGGGAACGTGCGGTGGCCTTGGTTCGCAGGTGGATCCAATCAATGGGATCGTGACCCAAGCTGCGATTGGTCGATTCTCTTTGGGCGCACAAAGTTTGAACCCAAGTTGCTTTGTCCAGAACCCATCGCAACCGCGATGACGGTGGTGCGAACAGGGTTGCATGGCCAATCAGCGGCATCGCAACCGTCGTTCACGGGGCCTCTTCGGCCAACCCATCCGCGAGGCG